>Ga0208300_100021_pt1 | contig 246943 bp, 218 predicted proteins | sample 23_taG_FD_184096 | JGI IMG/M metagenome (GOLD analysis project Ga0208300, IMG submission 184096) | Marine viral communities from Cariaco Basin, Caribbean Sea - 23_WHOI_OMZ (SPAdes) (version 2) | ecosystem: Environmental > Aquatic > Marine > Oceanic | place: Caribbean Sea: Cariaco Basin...
GCATCTCGATTGCGGCGCATCTCTCGGCTGACCGTCGAAGGGGATCGGTTGATCAAGCAGGCAATCCTGCGCAAGCTGAGGCCTTGGGCATGACTAACTTGAATGGTGGCACGCTCTTCAACGCTGAGTTCGGAATAAGACATAGGGCAGCACCGTACCGGAAAGGTCAGGTGTTGCACTCAGTTTTTGCCGCCGCCGGATGAAAAGGCAAGATAGTGATCAGGCTAATTCCCAAGGGCGATCTCGTCGGCCGTGAACTGGTTTCAAAACACCGGTGTCTCTCAGCTTTTGAGCAGCCCATCTCGCATCATATTGCCAGGAATACACCAAGCTACCAGAGGCCCTGATATCCGTTTCATATCGGTCCCACAGATCCTTAGCGACTTCTTTGGGCCAGCCGGATCCTCCCCGAGCTCTCAAGCATTCGATGATCCAGTCCATCATATCTTCACGATTCGCCAAGTTCGGAGCCTCCGAAATTTAACAGCTGATTGGACCGACGGCTTCATAACTGCATATGGGTGACTTCCTCATAACAACACCGCCCGCCGCCCCGCTAGAAAAATAAAACTCTTTATAAGCAATAACTTACGATCAGCAGCGCAACCCAGTCCGTATTCGCTTGACCGCTTCATATTCACGCTTCAATCACTCCCCTACCCGCCAATGTCGAGCGCGCAGGCACGGGCACGCCGCCTCGACCGAGGTTGCTGATAGATGAATAGACAGGGAGTGAAGTTTGGCACCATCCTTGGGCTCTCGTGACATGGCGGCTTGCCATACAAAGAAAATAGCGCTGTCTCCCTGACGGGTAAAGCACTTATTCCCTGTGGGGTTACACAGGTGAAGCTCCGTTGGTACGCCGCTCTGCCCGCAAACCGCAGATTGCCAAACCCACTGCCAGCGGCGGGTGTCCGGCGGCCAGTGGGGTCATATGCCCTGCTCCACTGGCTACGCCCGGCCAGCCGGTTGGCGTAGCTGGAGTACATCCAAAGTCAGTAGATCACGCACTTGAGCTGGGAGCAGTCCGACTGGATGTTCAGTTCGTTGGCGGTACGTATCTGCCCACCACCTGTGGCAATACGTGCAGCAGTATCTCTCTGCTGCGATGCCAGAACGCTGACAACAGCAACAGCATGGAGCCGATAAACAGCCCGGAGATAGCCAGGCTGGAGCTAAGCGAGCCGTAGGTCTCGAACAGTTCGCCGAAGGCGTACACCACGTAGATCAGCGACGACACCATCAATGCACGACGATCCACGGTGATGGAAACCACCGCCAACAGCAGGTAAAGGACAATGACGGCAGCGATGCCGAACAGACCGCCATTGCCGTCAAACAGACCCAGCGCAGAAAACACCGGATGCACGATCAACGGGGCAGCCAGCAGGTGCAACCAGAAGGCAACATCTGACTTTCTGGTGGTTCTATCAACGTCCTGCGCGTCCCAGCGCATCGCCAGCAGGAAGGTGACCAGCCCTGCGCAGCAGAGGAAGTAGTTGGTGAACTCGCGCAAGCCTTCAATCTGCATCAGCAGCGCCAGCAGGAACGCAAGCAGGCTGGCGACACCGGCAGCGACGGTGATCGGTACATGAAACTGGTGCCAATGCGCCCAGGCCGCGATCGCACCGATGGCGGTAGCAAGCATGATCGCGGTGTCTTTCTCTATTCCCGCCGCAACCTGCGCGAAGACCAGGAACGCAACCGTACTGAGTACAAAGGATGCCAACAGCAGCACCGCAGGCAGTGCCAGCTTGCGGCGTTTGACGAAGAATACCGACAACCCCCACGACAGCAGCGCAACCACACAGAAGCCCAATGCTGGCGACTGCAGGCCAAACACCCAGCCCGCCGACGCCAGCAGGATGAACGCTGCAATGCTGACGAAGATGTCGTTAAAGCCGGATATCAGCCGGAAGTTCTCTTCATCCACCAGGCGGGTATGGGCGCGGCCTGACACAAAGTTGCGGAAGCGCTCAACTGCCGCTTCATCCAGCACACCGTCCTTTACTGCTGCGTACAAATCTTCGTCTGTGTACATCGCGTTGTTCGCTCCTTGATCAGGTATCGGGCCAGATTGGCAGCATCCCTTGCACAGTCGCTGCGCGATGAGTGGTTTGGCTCAGCCCGAATGCTCCTCAAACAACTTCATCGCCAGCAACCCATGCCCCACCGCAGCACCGGCACGCAGCGCAGAGGCGATAAATACCGTTTCGGCCAGTTCTTCCTTGGTGGCTCCGGCCTTGACCGCGTTCTCGACGTGGGCATCGATGCAGTAGGAGCACTGGGTAGACAAAGCAACAGCGATAGACATCAGTTCACGGTATTTCTCTGGAATCGCGCCGTCTTTGCGCTCGGCTGTGGCCTTGAGATTGAGGAAGGCGGTGGCTTCCTTGTTGGCGGCCTGCATCAGTTGCTTGGCGTAGGCCTTGTCACTGCGGGACTGGTAGTCACTCATTGGTCTGGTGCTCTTGTTATTGTGATTTGAGGGTACAGCTGGGGTTGGCTCAGGAACGCTCAAGTGCCCTTGCGCTCGTAAGCCGGCTGGTCGTAGTGGTTGTAGTCGATGGTCGCTTGCTGCCAGAGGCTAGCGCTTGACTCTCGCCGCTCGGCGATGGTTTTGCCGAACACCGAGAAGTGCACCCGCTCCATCAGGTCGGCCAGTTGCTGGCTGGTGGCAAAGCCCATAAAGACGGCGCCTTGCATAAAGCCTTCGAGGCGATGCCGGTCCTGATCGGGAAGTTTGTAGCCATCACGCGAGGCTGAAAAGTGTTTGCGCAGGCGTTGTTCGATTTCGGAAAGATACTGGTCTGCAGTCATGGGCTCGAACTCGCATCGGGATTGGAGACAGAACCCCTATCTTGCGTCGGGTTGACTGCAGGCGGCAAGCCGGAATACCAGGTGACCAGTGCTTGCTTGCCAGCCTAATGCCCGCGCAACACCTTTAAAGGGATTAAACGCAGGCACCCGGCAGCATCAGGGCGTCAGGACAGTGCGGCGATAAACCCGACAGCAACAAACCAGAGCAACCACAGCACAACGCCGATGTAACCCAGAATCAGGCCGGTCAGGGCCATGCCGTCACCAGTCTGGGTACCGCCGCTGCTTTTGATCTGCGAACGCGCAATGTGGCCGCAGATAATCGCGATGATCGAGCCGAAGATAAACAAGCCGGCAATACCCGCGATAAGGCTGACAATGGCCAGTGAGGAGGTGGACGCAACCTGCGGCTGCTGCACAGGCTGTGCAGCCGCGCCCTGCGGTGCGGTATTGGCAACGCCGTAAACATCGGTTGCTTCATTGCCGACAGCAACAAAGTCGACAGCGACGCCGGGCACTGGAACACCTGCGCTCTTCCACTGGGGGCGCGTAAAGGTGTATCGATTGCCTGCTTCGCAGCTGATCACACCGCCACCACTGATGGAATTGAAATCCAGTACTGTCCCTTTCATATTCTTTACACCTTTCCCCTGAAACCCAAGTCGAGTACGACACCAACGGCGCCACCACCGCATCCGCCTGATGCTCTCGGATGCGTTCGGCGATTATAAGGAATGGAACGGTGAAGGCATACGATGACAGCCACCTTGGTAGCTGTCATCCAGGCAGAGCAGACAGCTCAGATACAGGTACTGCCGCCGTCAACCGGCAGCGCGATCCCCGTGGTGAAGCCGGAGTTTTCGCCGCACAGATACATCACGGCAGCCGCGATTTCCTCGGCGCGGCCAATGCGGCCAACCGGGTGCATGGCAGCAGCAAACTCGGCCTTGCGCGGTTCGATGGCAGCGGCGCGGCGGAACATGTCGGTGTCGATTACCGCGGGGCAAACGGCGTTGACGCGAATACCCTGCTTGGCGTATTCGACAGCCACAGAGCGGGTCAGGCCCAGCACTGCGTGCTTACTGGCGGCGTAGATGCTCATCTTCGGTGCGGCGCCAAGCGCAGCAACCGAGGCGGTATTGACGATGGAGCCGCCGCCGTTTTTCAGCATCAGCGGAATCTGGAAACGCATGCACTGCCAGACGCCCTTGACGTTGACGTCCATAATGCGATCGAACACGGCTTCATCGCCGTCGGCCAGCTTGCCCTGCTCGATTTCGATGCCGGCGTTGTTGAAGGCGCAGTCCAGACGACCGTAGTCGGCTTCGATTCCGGCGATCAGCGTTTTGACCTGCTCTGCATCGGCAACGTTGCAGGCAACAAAGCGCGCATCACCGCCGGCCGCGCGAATGGCTTGCGCGGTAGCTTCGCCCTGTTCGGCGTCGATATCGGATGCGATGACCCGCGCGCCTGCCGCGGCGAAGGCCTCAGCGGTAGCCTTGCCGATGCCGGCTGCTGCGCCGGTGATCAGAACAACCTTGCCGGAAAACTCCATGCTCATACGTTAACTCCTGACTCTAAAAGAGCGCCCACCGGCGCTCGGACACGCAGGATAGTAGCAACGCTGCGAGTCACGGTTCGACCAAAGTCAGGCCTGTTGTTCATGCATCATGCCTGGCGCTGATGCTGGTCACGCAACCACGCGACGATCTCCGCCTGATCGCCGCTGAACACCACGCGGGAGCGCTTGTTTTCGCGCTGATAGACGTACATCGGGTCGTAGTAGTGGGTCAGCAGCCCTTCGATCCAACCGCGGTGGGCATGCACATCGCCGGTGCGCTTCTGCTCGGCCAGCGCCGCTTCCATCAGCGCGTTCAGCTCGCTGTGGCGGTCGCCGCCCAGCCGCTTGTAGATGCGCTGCAAGCTGCCCAGCAGATAGGTTTCAAACGCAGCGAAGGCAGCTTCCGGGTCGCCCGGCTGCTGCGCGCGGTATTCGGCCAGCATGTTGACCACATAGTCGCCAAGGATACGGGTAACGCGGTTCTCAAAGCTGTCTTCCAGCCAGACCAGCGGTGCTTCCTGCATTTCCCGGTAGAGCGTCAGCGGCAACGAGCAACTGCCGACGATGCGGCCTTCGTCTTCCAGCACGATCTGTGTTACGCCGGCGGCGCGCAGCTTGAGGGCGTCAATCGCCAGCCGGTTTTCAAAGTCGATCTGTGCCGGCTGCGGCGTGGCATGACGGCCAAAGCTTGAACCACGATGATTGGCGCGCCCTTCCAGATCCAGGCTGTTGTCCAGCGCGGTGATCACTTCGGTCTTACCGGTACCGGTCATGCCGGCCACCAGAATCGGCGAGCATTCCAGCGCCGCGGCGTCCAGGGTGTCGATCAGAAAGCGGCGCATGGCCTTGTAGCCGCCAACCACCCGCGGATACTGCACGCCGGCGTCGGCCAGCCACTGCTGAACCAGTTGCGAACGCAGGCCGCCGCGAAAGCAGTACAGGTAGCCTTCCGGGTTGGCCTTGACATGCGCCAGCCAGGCGTCGACCCGTGCCTGCTTGACCTTGCCGCAGACCAGGCTGTGACCCAGCGCAATGGCGGCCTGCTGGCCCTGCTGCTTGTACATGGTGCCGACTTTCTGCCGCTCCACGTCGACCATCAGCGGCAGATTGACCGACTGGGGAAAGGCTCCCTTATCAAACTCGACCGGCGCCCGCACATCCATCAACGGTACATCGTTGAGGAACAGTGAGCGAAAGTCCTCGGTGTTGTCGCGCATCACAGTACCTCGACGCGCGGGCCCTGATCGTACTCGACCAGCTCACCAATACAGCCCAGCTCAAGCCCCAGATCAGCCGCCAGCGCCAGAAACTCGGCTTCACCGTCAGGCGCAACCGCGACCAGCAGCCCGCCACTGGTCTGCGGATCACAGAGCAACTGCTTCTGGGCTTCGCCAAGGGCGCCGATCTTGTGGCCGTAGCTGTCGAAATTGCGCAGCGTGCCGCCGGGCACACAGCCCTGCTCAAGGTAGTAGTCCACTGCCGGCAGCCTGGGTACGGCGGCAAACTGCAGCTGCGCCTTGAGGTTGGCGCCTTCGGCCATTTCGGTCAGGTGACCAAGCAAGCCAAAACCGGTGACATCGGTCATCGCCTGCACCCCTTCCAGTGCGGCAAAACGCTGGCCCGGGCTGTTCAGCTGGCACATCAGATCGCGGGCTACGCCGGCATCCTCGGGGCGCAGTTTCTTCTGCTTTTCTGCCGTGGTCAGGATACCTATGCCCAGCGGCTTGGTCAGAAACAGGCGCGCGCCGGCTTTGGCCTGATCGTTTCGCTTGAGCTGGCTGCGCAGCACGTGGCCGGTCACGGCCAGGCCAAAGATCGGCTCCGGGGCATCAATCGAGTGGCCGCCAGCCAGTGGCATGCCGGCCTCGGCGCACACCTGGCGGGCCCCTGCCAGCACTTCGCCGGCAACCGCGGCGGGCAGCAGATTGACCGGCCAGCCCAAAATGGCAATGGCCATCATCGGCGTGCCGCCCATGGCATAGATGTCGCTGATCGCATTGGTCGCTGCAATGCGGCCGAAATCGAAGGGGTCATCAACAATGGGCATGAAGAAATCGGTGGTGCTGACAATGCCCTGCTCGGCGTCAAGGCCGAATACGGCGGCGTCATCACGGCTGTCATTGCCTACCCAGAGCCGTTCAAACGCCGGGCCGGGCTGGCCGACCGCGAGCATCTCGTCCAGCACCTTGGGTGAAATCTTGCAGCCGCAACCGGCGCCGTGGCTGTACTCGGTCAAACGAATGGTCTGGGTCATGCTGCTCTCCACCGACGGGACATCAAAATCAATCGGCGGATTCTAGCAGCGACAGGGGGCACAAGCCTATTTTCCTGCCGCTCAGCAGTGGCGACGCTCGAACTGGTCCAGGGTATCACTGGCGACCATGCGACCCAGTTCGATCAACTCCGGCGCGCGGTAGAACTCGAAGAACCGGCACAGCCGTTTGGGCACATTGAAGATGACATCAGGCGGATAGCCGGCAATCTTGTATTGGGTGAGCGAGGACTGCATGGCCTCAAACGACAGGTTCACCAGCTCGAGCATGCTTGCCGGGCCCGGTGGTGGCTCCACCTCCACCGGTGCACGCGTATCCTGACGGCGTGAATGCACCAGCTCCATCGACGCTTCACCTTCGGCCGCCAGCAGCGCGAGATCGTCGTCAGAACCGGCCTCGTCGACCCTGCGTCCCAGCCAGGACGGCTTGATTGCCGCCATCCACTGATCCCATTGCTGACGTATTGGCGCCGGGCGCTCGATGACCGGCATACGGTAGTGGGTACTTTCAATCGAGTTGAGGTTGACCGCCATGATCAGATCGCAGTGCGCCGACACCACCGGGACAATCGGCAGCGGGTTGAGCAGACCGCCGTCAACCAGCACACGATGGCCCTGCTTCACCGGCGAGAACAGGCTGGGAATCGCCGCCGATGCGCGCATCGCCTGATGCAGACAGCCGCTTTGAAACCAGACTTCCTGCTGATTGGTCAGGTCGGTCGCCACCGCGGTAAACGGGATACGCAGGTCCTCGATCTCCATTTCGCCGAGAATCTCGCGAATACGGCCAAATACCCTTTCCCCGCGAATGGCGCCGAGATTGCCGAAGCCGATATCCAGCAACCGAATCACATCCAGATAATCCAGCCCGGAGACCCAGTCCCGGTAGTCGGCCAACCGGCCGGCAGCATGGATCCCCCCCACAACCGCGCCCATCGAACAGCCTGCAATGCAGGCAATCTCGTAACCCCGGCGTTCAATTTCTTCAATCACGCCAATGTGCGCATAGCCCCGCGCACCGCCGCTGCCCAAAACCAGGGCGACTCTCTGTGCCATCTTGCTGTTACTCCTTAACAATCCCGGCTGAACCTGATTGACGCAGCCCACCGGCGTGATCATCATGCCGAAACTCTTTTTTGCTGCACAAGGCTCATCGTGAACGCTCGTACCAATCGCTCTGTGAAATTGCTGATCTGTCTTGTCGTGCTGTTGACCTTAGCTGCACTGACGGTGCTCTGGATAGTGCATTCGGCTCAGGCAAAGCGCGAAGGTGAGCTGCAACTGGAGGGCCTGCAAGGGCCGGTAGCGGTGTTTTACGACGCCTGGGGCGTGCCGCATATCGACGCGACCAACGAGGAAGATGCCTACCGAGCGCTGGGTTATGTGCACGCGCAGGACCGTCTGTTCCAGATGGATCTGTTGCGCCGCATCGGTGGCGGGCGCCTGGCAGAACTGTTCGGTGCCGACTCATTCGAAACCGATCGGTTCTTCCGCTCACTCGGCATCAGCCGCCACGCGCGAGATTATGCGGCGCGCCTGGACGCCGAGCCGGATAGCCCGCACGTTCGGCTGATTCACGCCTACCAGGACGGCATCAACCAATACATCGATCACGGCGGCATGCCGGTCGAGTACCGCCTGCTGCTGACGCGACCGGACTACTTCACTACCGAAGACATCGCCAACACCATGGGCTACATGGCCTACTCCTTTGCCGAGGCCTTCAAGACCGATGCCCTGGTCGACAGTATCAGGGGTACTCTGAGCGAGCGCCATTACCGCGATCTGGTGCCCAGCTGGCCGGACCAGTTGCCGCCCGTGCGCTCTTCGGGTCAGCCCTATATCGAGCTGCTGACACCGATGCTGGAGCAGATCAGCCAGGTCGAACGTACCTTCCCGAGCGGCCAGTTCCTTGGCAGCAACGCCTGGGCCGTCAACGCCGAGCACAGTGCCAGCGGTGCGCCGCTGCTGGCCAACGACCCGCACATCGGATTCGCCGCTCCGGCAGTGTGGTACGAGGCCCACATCCGCACGCCGGACAGCGAGGTCTATGGCCATTTTCTGGCAGGCATTCCCTTCCCGCTGCTCGGCCAGACCCGTCATCACGCCTGGGGCCTGACCATGCTGATGAACGATGACGTCGACTTCTACCGCGAGCGCGCCAACCCCGATAATCCCGAGCAGGTCTGGGCGGTTGATCACTGGGAGCCGCTCAAGGTTCATGAGGAAGTGATCAAGATTCGGGGTCAGGAAGATCGCCTGATCCGCACTCGCAGCAGCCGCCACGGCCCCATCATCAACGACCTGCCGGGCAGTATGGAACGTCAGCCGGTCAGCCTGTTCTGGAGTTTTCTCGACCCCGACAGCGACTCGACACGCGCCTTTTACGGCTTTACCCGCGCCACCAGCATGAGCGAGTTTGAAGCGGCGGCGGCATTGCACGGCGCGCCGGGCCTGAACCTGCTGTATGCCGACGTAGACAACAACATTGCCATGTGGGCGATCGGCAAACTGAAACGCTGGCCGCAGAGCAGCAACGGCTTTTCGCTGCTCAATGGCGGCTCCGGCCGTGACGATTTCCTCGGCTATCAGCCTTTCGAGAACAACCCGCGGATCATCAACCCGCGCGACGGGATTCTGTTCTCGACCAACAACCCGTACCCGGAACGCAATCCGCGGCGCAAGCTGCCCGGCTATTACGCCCCGACTGATCGCGCCCAGCGGCTGGAGCAGCTGCTGGCGAGCAAGGATCAATTTGACCTGTCGGATTTCAAGGCCTTTCAGCTGGACGACCAACGCCCGGTTGCCCTGAGCATGGTCGCCGATGCCTTGCCGTTGCTTGACGCCGAGCAATTGCCCGAGGACCTGCGCGAACCGGCAGCCGCTGCCGCCGCCCTGCTCGCCAGCTGGGACGGACGCTACGCCCAGGACAGCGCCGCGGCCAGCATCTTCCAGCGCTGGCAGGATGCGCTCTCGGAGGCGCTGTTTGCCGACGAACTGGGGCCGCGCTACAGCTTCTTCCGTAACACCTTCATGGCTGAGAAGACCCTCGCCAGCCTGTACTGGAAACCCACCTCGCCCTGGTGGGATAACCGCCAGCAGCCAAGCCTTGATGGCCGCCAGTCGGCTATTCAGCACGCCTGGCAGAACGCAATTGCGGGTCTGGTTGCCGACTTTGGCAAGGAGCCCGGGCAGTGGCAATGGTCACGTCTGGCCAGTTTGCAGCACCAGCACGCACTGGCCGAGCGCCTCCCCTTTGGCAGCTATCTGAACAGCGAACCGGTAGCGGTCAATGGTGGCAACGAGACGCTCAACAACATGGCCTTCGACCGCGGCGAGCAGCATTACCGCATCAAGGCCGGCCCGTCCACCCGGCGCCTGATTGATCTGTCGGACCCCAATGCCAGCCTGGGCATCAACCCGCTGGGGCAGGCCGGCAACCCGCTGGATGATCACGCACGCGATCAGGCCGAGATGTTCAATGAGGGCCGCTATCGCACGCAGTTGTTCGATTGGCTGTCGATTCAGGCCTTGCCGGATCGACTGCTGCTGCAGCCCGCCAGCCGGCAGCGCTGAAACGCTCAGCGTACCTTCCGGATAATCGCGCCCTCTGCCGGTTCCGGGCTGCCCAGGGTCAGGCGCTGCGCAGCCACGCCCGCTGCCTTGAGGGTCTCTGCCAGCGCTGGCGCATCGGCGCCATCAAGCTGCACCCGCAGCAGCGAGTCCAGGCGCATCATGCGCACCAGCAAACGACTCCAGCTGGCCATCAGCTCGGCGTCTCCGGCCATCGCCGGCAGCGTAAGCTGCTCTTCCGAGCGCAGCACCTTGAGCAGCGTCGAAGGTGTCGGATACAGCGCCTGTTCGACCGCGTCAGTCGGCGTGGTCTGCTCGAGATTCAGATAGCTGCGGCGGTTGCCGCGGGTAATCGAGTAGAGCGAGACAAAGCGCTGCGGTTCGGTATCCAGCCGCAGTGCCAGGTAGCGCTGACCGTCCTCCGGACCATATAACTGCGAGTTGTGCAGAACCTGATTGGCCCACAGGCTGCTGCTGCCGCATTCACGGCCGTCGCAGGCGTAAAGAAGGGTGTGGGGTTGCTCGACCAGTTGACCGAGAACGTGGCGAAAGGCATCTTCGGGTGGGTAACCGTCGGTGATCTCCCAGGTGACCTGCGCCAGCTCACCGCTTACGCGGATCTCACGTTCAGCGCGCAGCTGGTTGTTAATGCGCCTTACACTGCCGATCACGACCGGGTGATCGATCTGTGCAGAGAGGCCTTCGCTGACAATCCGGGAATGGGGAAACGGACTGACCACCAGTTGCTCCAGCGCCTGCGCTGCCTGAGCCCCCGAGCCACCCGCCAACATGAAGCCACCTACCAGCAGCGGCAGAGTACGAACCAATAAAGCCATGCGTCTCCCTAGACGCGCTCCGGCACACCAGGCCGTAGCGCACAGAACTGGTTGCCGAGAAGCCGGCAACGCAATGAACCTGCTCAGAGAATAGCGCGTGACGCCCTGGCGGTCAGCTCAAGCTTGTGTAGAAGTCTTTCAGAATCGCCGCGACCTGCGGCGCCGGCTCTTCCAGATGCAGGTGGTGGCCGCCGTCGACCCGGTGCACGGTCAGGTGCTCGAAGGCATCAATGCGGGCCAGCACCTCGGGGTGTTTGTGCATGACACCCTGATTGGCGAGTACCAGACAGGTCGGCGCCGTGATGTTCTCGATGAATGAAGACGCATGACGCTGGGTAAAGCGCAGCGGCGACGGCAGCATCAGCTGCGGATCGGTACGCCAGGTCCAGCCGCCATCGTGGGGCATCAGCCCACGCTCGACCAACGCTGCGGCCGCATCCCTCGAGATCGGCGTGGTGCCGCCCAGCACGCGGGCAGACACGGCCTTTTCAACGCTGTCGTATACCGGCTTGCGCTTGTTGCCCAGCTGCAGCGTGGAGTTGAAGAAGCGCGCCATCTGCCGCGGAGCGTCATCGGCTTCGGAGGTAAACGGCATCAGACCGTCAATCATCGCGGCGGCAACAATGCGGTCCGGCAGACTGCCGGCCAGTACGCCACTGATAATCGCCCCCATTGAATGCCCAAGCAGGGCAAAGCGCTCCCAGCCCAGATCCTCAGCCACCTGCAACACCGTGGCTGCCTGCTGCCAGAGGCTGTAGCCGGTCGCCGGCATGTGTCCGGAGAGGCCGTGGCCCGGCAGATCCAGCGCAACCAGATAGACCCCCTCCAACGACGGTGCGATGCGATCGAAGGTCGCCGCGTTATCGAGCCAGCCATGCAGCGCGATCACCGGCAGGCCGCCGGGCTCTCCCCAGACCTTGCCGGCGACTTCAATATGCGGCAGGGAGAAGCGAATTTCGTGACTGCTGATGGGCATGGGGGCCTCCGGGACCGTAGCGGAATTAAGCAGAACGCAATCTAACGGCCTGCACCGCGTCGGACAAGCGCCCACGTCTGCGTGAATGCATGCCCATATTTGGCACTTTTGCCCTGTGCTACTCGGCTTTCAACGGCACAATGGCCATGGTCAGGCGGGAAATACAGGTTTGATTGCCTGCATCGTCATGCAGCCGAATGTCCCAGACATGCGTGGTTCGCCCCAGATGCACGGCTTTGGCCACCGCCGTGACACGCCCGGAACGCACCGCGCGCAGATGATTGGCGTTGATATCGAGGCCGACGCAGTAATAGCGGCTGGTATCAATGCACTGATAGGACGCGATGCTGCCAACGGTCTCGGCCAGCACTACCGAGGCACCGCCATGCAAAATGCCATAGGGCTGATGGGTCCGCTCATCCACCGGCATACTGGCGCTGAGCCAGTCGTCGCCGGCAGCTTCGATACGAATATCCAGCAGGCTGTTGATGGTGGGTGACGGCGCATTCAGCCGCTCGAGATCAATCGGGGTTTTCCAGATACTGCTCATGTCGTCTCCTGCCGCTGCTCAGACTGATGCCAGACAACACTCTGGCCGCTGACCAGCCAATCGTGAAAGTGGGCCTGCCAGGTGGCTTCCACCACGTTCCGGCGCAGCTTGTGCGTTGGCGTACGAAAGCCGCCGTCTACATCCCAGGGGGTATCAACGACGACAACGCAGCCCAACCGCTCGCTGCTCGCCAGTGTTGCGTTGAGACGTTCCAAAGCCTCTGCCAGCGCGCGCCTGACGGCATCAGCCCGCTCGTATTGCCCGTCGCCAAGCCGAACCAATGCCAGCGGCTGCGGCAAATCCTGTCCGACCACACAGGCTTCGTCGACCTCTGGCAGATCCATCAGCGCCTGCTCGATCGGTGCCGGCACCACGTAGCGTCCGCGAGACGTTTTGAAGATATCCTTGACGCGTCCGGTCAGACGCAGAAACCCCTCCTGATCAATCTCACCAACATCTCCGGTATGCAGGAAGCCCTGTTCATCCAGCACCTCGGCGGTACGCGCCGGCTCCTTGAAGTAGCCCATCATCAGCGTTTTGCTGCGCACCAGAATCTCACCCTGCTCACCCAGTCGGCACTCGACACCGGGATTGGGCAAGCCGATATATCCGGCCTTGGGGCGGCCGGGCCGGCCCAGATGGGAATAGCCGCAGTTTTCGGTCATGCCATAGCCCTCGACAACGACCAGACCGAGACGGGCAAACCATTGCTGCACCGCCGGCGCCAGGCGGGCCGCACCGCTGACGGCATAACGAACCTGGTCCAATCCAAGCCAGGCCAGCACGCGCCGCGCCTGCCAAGGGCCAATAACAGGCAAGCGCAGAGCCAGCTTCAACCAGCGCCCACGCCCGCTCTGTTCGACCGCGCGCATGCATTGCTGCCATACCCGAGGAGATCCAAACAGCAGCGTTGGCCGGGCACAGCGGGCATCCCGGACAAAGGTCTCCGCAGACTCGACAAAATACACCTGCTGCCCGCCCAGCAACGACGACTGTTCAATGAACTGACGCTCACCAATGTGGCTGAGAGATTGAAAGGAAAGCATGCGGTCAGTTGCCGAAATGACGAAAAGCCGCTGGTAGTTGGTCGCCGCCAGAAACATGCTGGCAAAGCTGAGCATAACCCCCTTGGGCATGCCGGTTGTACCGGAGGTATAGATGATTGTTGCCAGTTGGTCCGGACGCGGAAGAACCGGCTCGGCAAGTGGTTCGCAGGTTGTCAGCAGCTGCTCCCAGCCTGCCAGGCCCTGCCCTTTCGGTCCGTTTGGCAGGCTCACACAGGCAACCCCGTCTGGTACTGCATCGGCGATTTTTGACCAGGCCGGAAGCGGCCCGATAAACAGCGCGCGCAACTCCGCGTGCTCGATCAGCTTGCCGGCAGCATCGGGGGTCAGGTGAGGGTGCAGCGGGACCGACACATGCCCTGCCATCCAGATCGCCAGATCGGCGATGATCCAGTGCGCGCAGTTCTTTGAAAGCAGACCGATGTTGCTGGCCGCAGGCAGGTCAAGCGATTGCAGATAGCGGGCAATGCGACGGGCCTGATCGCCCACCTCGGCCCAGCTGTATCGGACGAGTTGGCCATCGCGCCCGGGCTCGAGAAGGAAGTCGCTGCGCGGACGCAGGCTTTCGTGCCGGAAAAAAGACTCCAGCGCGGTCTCTGGTTGCGTTGTCAGTGCGCCCATGCCGTGTCCCTTGAGGATTGTTATTGTTATATGTCGTCATATTGCGGTGACGGTGCGTCACTCGAATGGGGGAACACTATCCCAGCAAGCGGTGGCCTACAAGCGTCTTTATCAGGCGCCTTGCTCCGCCGGCGTGCGCTGCAGCACCAGTGATCCCAGTCCGGCGGCAACAAAGTCGGTTTCGATGCAGACCAATGCGGCGGTGGGCATCGGCACATGGGCACGGCGATGCCCCTCGCACAGCAGACTCACCAGTTGACTGACGAGCGGCTGATGACTGACCAGCAGCAGGTTCTGCTCCGGTCGCTCGGCCAGATAGCGCAGCACGTCGTTCGGCTCATCATCCGGCGTCAGCCAGGGTGCGGTGGCTATTGCGCGCTCAAACCCAATCTGCGAGCGGACCAGTGCGGCGGTCTGCTGGGCTCGCACATAAGGACTGGCGAGAATACCGTCCAATGGTTGCCCCTCAAGCAGCGAGGCCATCAGACGCACTTCAGTTTCTCCGGCGACCGTCAGCGCACGTTCCGCATCGGTGGCAGCCTGCGCCGCAGCCTGGCCGTGGCGCATGATCCAGATTCTCACTCAGCCTCATCCTCCGGCTGCCGCGTCCAGCGCGCGCCTGAGGCAGGCCAGTCACTGAACGGCCAGGGTTTCTGCTCGCTCACGCCAGTCAGATAGCGCCCAGTCTGCCAGGCATACTGGGAAAAACTGTCGCCCCAGCCGGCACAATCGGCGTCGGGCGCTCCGGTAAACAGGCGGTAGCCAATCTGCACCAGCGCAATCACCGCAATCGCCACTTCGGCGACCTGCCAGGCGAGAGCAAAAAACAGCACATAGACCAGCCGCAACCAGAAGTCGGCGCTGCACAGGTTATCGATAAACGAATTCACGAATTTTCCTCACGATTGATGGGCGCGGTCGACATCACGGCAGCGAACTCGACATCACTCTTCTGCTCGGCGGACATCAGCTTGGCAATTACGGCAGGCAACGGCTGGTTGTCGAAGACAATGGCGTACAGACCGGCCACCAGCGGCATGTAGACGCCCTCCTGTTCCGATTTCTGCTTCAGCACCTTTAAGGTATTGACGCCCTCTGCCACCTGCCCCAGCCGGGCCACGCCCTGCTCAAGGGTTTCGCCCTTGCCCAGGGCAAAGCCCACCTGGAAGTTGCGCGATTGCGGCGAGGTGCAGGTCACAATCAGATCACCCACCCCCGCCAGACCAAGGAAGGTCAACGGGTTGGCACCCATATGCACGGCAAAGCGGGTCATTTCGGCCAGTGCCCGGGTTATCAGCATGGCCTTGGTGTTTTCCCCCAGGCCGAGCGCCGATGCCATACCGGCAATGATCGCATAGACATTCTTCAGCGCGCCGCCCAGTTCAACGCCATAGCGGTCCTGGCTGGCGTACACCCGCAGGTTGCGCCCACCCAGTACCGCCTGCACATCACGGCACAGTTGCTCGTCCTCACTGGCCACCACGGTAGCCGTCAGTTCTCCGGCCGCCATCTCCTTCGCCAGATTGGGACCGGACAACACAGCTACCCGAGCCCGCGGCGCCTCCTGCTCGACGATCTGACTCATCATCAGAAAACCGGGCTGCTCAATGCCCTTGGTGGTACTGACCACCTGTTTGCCGGCGAGCAGAGGTCCGATGTCCTGCAGCACACTGCGGAACGCACTGGACGGGATAGCCAGAAATACCAGGTCCGCCGAAGCGATAGCTGCTTCAATGTCAGTGGTAACCTGCAACCTGTCGTCAAGCACATAGCCCGGCAGATAGCGCGGATTTTCATGGGTTTCAACAATCTGACGGGCCACATTCGGGTCGCGCAGCCAAAGTGTGACAGGCACCCCTTCCGCAGCCATCAAATTGGCCAGCGTGGTGCCGAAACTGCCGCCACCCAGAACGCAGACGGGCGCTTTACGGTCGGTCATGCAACATCCTTGAACAATGAATCTGGCGCCAGTATAAGCCGAGCACGTCAGATCGCGCGATTTGGCTGTGTAAAAAGGGCGATGGCTGGGTAATATGAGCGAGCTTAAACCAACAAGAGCACAGTGCCGCCACCTATGCCTGCTTTCAGACGAACACTTCCGATCGCCCTGCTGGGTGCCATTCTCCCGTTACATGCTCAAGCGCTGGATGACGCGCTGCTGCTGGGGGAGGTGAAACTGCCAACGGTACTCAGTGCGACGCGCCTGAAGCAAAGCGCTGCGGAGGTCCCCGGCAGCATGACGGTCATCGACCAGCAACTGATTCGCGCATCCGGAGCCCGTGATGTGCCTGAATTGATGCGTCTGGTCCCAGGCATGATGGTCGGCTACAACAGCGGCAACGTAGTCAACGTCAATTATCACGGCACCAATATCACCGAAGCCCGGCGCATGCAGGTGCTGGTAGACGGTCGCTCTGTCTATCGCCCGGGTCTGGCTACTGTTGACTGGACCGATATCCCGCTGGCTATTGAAGATATCGAGCGCATCGAGGTGTTCCGCGGCCCCAATACCGCGGCCTATGGCGCCAATGCCCTGATGGGCGTGATCAACATCGTGTCCAGCCGACCGGAGTTCGGCCAGGGCAGCCGCATCAAAGTCACGCGCGGCAACCGCGGTGTCAGCGACGTCTACGCCAGCCAGGGCTTCAGTTTTGCCGGATCGCACGCTCGTCTGAGCCTGTTCGGCAAACAGGATGACGGTTTTGACTTTGATGAAGATGGCGCGGACTACCGCGACGGGCGCCGGCTGGACGCCTTAAATCTGCTCGGCACCACCAACCTTAACGCAACCCAGACCCTGACCTGGCAACTCGGCGCCAAGGAAGGTACCAAGCAGCGCGCCAACGATTACTCCGAGATGGCAGAGCCGATAGACTCAAGCTACGAGTTCGACCGGCAGATGTACCTGCAGCAGAGCACCGACTCTGATATTTCAGCTAAAGACTATTTCGTCCAGCTGAACTGGAAAAACGACATCAGCCCGAACCATCAGATTCAGGTCAACACCTACGCCCAGCACATGGAGCGCCTGAGCCACATGCTGGCATGTGACTCGCCGATCGTCTTCTCACCGGAAATGCGTGAGCTCTATCTGATCGGCAATGTCTATACACGGCGCATGAACTACATCCTGCGCAACCGCGCGGGAGTGTGGGCAGATCGCGACTTTTACAGCAACTGGCTGGTCAACAGGGACAATCTGGACCCGGCCTATCTGCCGCTGGTCGACAGCATCGTTGCTCAGCACAACGCCATCCGTAATGGTCCTCCGACCTGCTTCAACCTGAACGAAAACCTGCGCGAAACCCGCTACGAGGCCGAGGTTCAGAACACCCTGCAGATCAACGACGCCCTGCGAACGGTGTTCGGGGCCAACCTGCGTTACGATCAGGCAAAATCCGAAACCTACTTCGGTGGCAAGGTGGAAAACTCGGTTGGCCAGCTGTTCGGTAACCTCGAATATCGTCTGGGCGAGCGCTGGCTTCTGCACGCCGGGGCCATGGCCGAACAGGATCGACTCAGCGGGTTTTCCTTTTCCCCTCGTCTGGCCGCGCACTACTTTCTCGCCCCGGCCCACAGCCTGCGAGCTGTCTACTCCGAGGCAGTGCGCTCACCGGACATGTATGAAAACAACGCTTACTGGACCTATAAGCCCAGCAATCTGACTGGCGCACCAACCACCGGTGAGAGCTACTACGCCCTGGCCAAAGGCCCGGGCGACCTTGAGCAGGAGGAAATGCGCTCTTGGGAGCTGGGGTATAACGGCACATTCCACCGGATCGGTCTGAACGTCGACATCAAGGCGTTTTACGACGAAATCGACAACATGATCAGCCAGCCGCTGCAGGTAGTGAACTTCGAGCCGGATAACAGCAGTTTCGCTCACTTCAGCGGCGTGGAAGCCCAGACAGACTGGCGCCTCACCGGGCAGGACCGCCTGCGCCTGACCTATGCCTATGTCGACTTCTATGCCAGCAATCGCCTTGACCAGCGTCTTACCGCCCGCAACAGCGGGTCAGCTGCCTGGCTGCGCAGCTGGGGTGGCGGCATCGACACCAGCCTCATCTATTATGGGTCAGACATGCTCAATGAGCGCCGCTTCGAGCGTCTTGATGGGCGAATCGGCAAGCGTTTCGATATTGGCCGAACCAGCCTGGAGCTTGCAGCAAACTGGCAGTATCGACTGGACGACGAGGCACTGACCTGGTCAGAGAACCTGTACGACAGCCCCAGTCAGTTTTATCTGACAGCTGACTTCAGGTTTTGAGCAAGCGCTTGGAGCGAACCTACCGATTGACAAGACACGGACTGTCACCATGCTTTTTTGTGCATTCAGGAGCAGGCGAGTGAAACGCTGGCTGGCGGCGCTGCTGGTGTGTTGCCTGCCGGCGCAGGCTACCATTGCCGAGCAGTATGCCGTGATCATGCCCGGCACCTCGGCACTGACTCAGCAGTTCATGGCGTCACTGGGCAATGCCCTGCCCGAAGACCGAATCATCGAGTTGTCAGTAAACGACGCGGTACCGGAAGGTACCGATCTCGTCATCACCATGGGTCGGCAAGGCCTGGAGGCTCGCCTGCAGCAGCCCGACGGGCTGCCTACACTTGCGACCTACGTCACTGCCGAAAGCCTGCTCGCCACAGCCGCAGCAGACAAGCCGATGCACGCCCTGCTGGCCAACCCCAAGCCCGCGCGCCAGGTGGCTCTCGCCAAACTGCTGGTACCCGGTATACGACGCATCGGCATCCTGCTGACCGAGCAAACCCAGGCTGGGCTGCCAGAATGGCGCCAGGCCGCCGCGCAACAGAACACCGACCTGGTAAGCGTCACGGTTGACCCCCAGCAGAATCTGACCCGCAAGCTGGTCGACATCATTACCGACAGCGACATCCTGCTCGGCACCGATGACTCGCTGATCTACAACGCAGACAATCTGAAGACAATCCTGCTGACAAGTTACTCACGCAGCAAGGTGCTGATCGGCCCCAGCGCACCATTCATCGATGCGGGCAGCCTGACCACGACTTACAGCAGCCCCGACGACATGGCGCGCAGCACCGCCTGGCTGATCAAGCAGGGAGTGCCCGGCAGCGGCAGCTCCTACCCAAAACATTTCTCCGTTCTCAGTAATGCCCAGGTAGCACGCTCACTGGGTATCCCACTGCCGGACGACGCCACCCTCGCCCAACGCCTGGCCGAGCTGGAGCACGCGCAATGAGCTTTCTGCAACGTGGAACCATATACAGTCGCCTGATCCTGATAGCGACATTACCCGCCCTGCTGATGGGCGTGGTCGGTTTTACCTTTTTCACCACCGCACGCCTGGACGACGTCAACCGGGAGCTGCAGGTGACCGGTCAGCTGATTGCCGACCAGCTTGCCCCAGCGGCCGAGTACGGTGTGATCAGCGGTAACCTGGATACGCTGGAAAGTATGGTGACGGGCGCACTGAACGTACCGCATGTACGGGAAGTAACGGTCTATGACCGCTCAGGCAAGCAACTGCTCAAACTCAACCGCGACCACAGCGAGGAGACAGAGCTGCAGGTATTTGTCGCCGATATCATGCGCCAGCGCATCCCGCTGCAGAACGACCTGTTCCTGCTTGATGCCCCGGCGGCGTATCAGGACGAACAGCAACGCTACCTGGGTCAGGTACAGGTCAGCCTCAGCAACGCAGCCTTCATCCAGCGCCAGCAAAGCATACTGCTTAAAACCCTCGCCCTTGCCGCACTGGTACTGGCAGCAACTCTGGTGCTGGCCATCCGTCTGGCCAAGGTACTGGCCGACCCGATGGAGCGAATGGGGCACGCCGTCTCGCAACTCCGCAAGGGCAAACTGGACACCCGTCTGGACGTTACCGATGAACACGAGATCGGGCATTTGATGCACAACATCAACAGCCTTGCAGCGACCCTTGAGCGCGCCGAGAGCCAGCAGCAACGGGCCATGCAGGATCTGGTGACCGCCCGCGAGGGAGCCGAAGCAGCCAACCGCGCCAAATCCGAGTTCCTGGCGATGATGAGCCACGAGCTGCGAACCCCCATGAACGGAGTTCTGGGCATGCTGCAGTTATTGGAAACCACCGATCTGAACAGCGAACAGAGCGAGTATGTGCATATCGCCGGCGAGTCGACCGACCATCTGCTCAAGGTGATCAACGACATCCTCGACTTCTCGCGCATTGAGCGCGGCGCGCTGGAACTTGAAGAAATTGCCTTTAACCTGCCCCAACTGATCACGTCATCGATCAATGTCTTCGAACACACCGCGCGCCAGAAAGGCTTGCGCCTGCTCTGCAACCTTACCGGGCACGAGAGCTGCGAGGAAGTCATCGGCGATCCGACACGCATTCGTCAGATTCTGGTCAATCTGGTCGGTAACGCGCTGAAGTTCACAGAACAGGGACAGATTGAAGTCAATGCCAGCTGGCGGATGACAAGTACCAACGAACTGTGGCTGGAGTGTGCGGTAATCGATAGCGGTATCGGCATCTCACCCGACCGTCTGGAAAGCATGTTCGACGCGTTCCAGCAGGCCGACAGCAGCACCTCCCGGCGCTTTGGGGGCACCGGCCTCGGGCTGTCCATCGCCCGTACCTTCGCCCGCAAGATGGGGGGAGACCTCACGGCCAGAAGCCGCGATGGGGAAGGCTCCTCCTTCATATTCAGCATTCCGCTCAGAACCACCGGGCACGCCACAGGGCAATCGCTGGAACCGGCACTTCCCCGCCCCGCCTTCAATCAACGCCCAGTACTTCTGGTGGAAGACAACCCGGTCAACCAACTGGTCATCCAAGGCATGCTGAAGCAGACGAATATCCTGTTAGACATCGCCGATACCGGCGAAAGCGCCCTGCGGATGCTTTGCGAACGCCCGGAGCGCTACGCCGCCATCTTGATGGACATTCACCTGCCGGACATCGACGGTCTGGAGGTCTGCCGACGCTATCACGCCCACTGCCGGGCCGAGGGCTGGATGGCTGCACCCTGTGTTGCTCTGACCGCCAGCGCCCTTGATATTGACCGCCGGGACTGCGAAGCCGCCGGCATGCAGGGTTTTCTCAGCAAGCCAATCAGCCGCCCGGCGCTGCTTGGCGCATTGGCCGCCTGGACAGAAACCGACAGCCATCATTCAAGCTGATCGCTTAACATTTCATCAACAATTAAGCGCCCCGGGACGCTGGATTCGACTTGACCAAATCGGGAGACTAGATGACGCAAACGACTGTCTCACCCCGACACAGACAGCCTGCTCTAATAAACCCAACAAACTCGAGCGTCCAGATCATGTCAACCGTTACCCTTGAATCGCCCTACACAACCCTTCCCGCCCTGATTGCCATTCATGGCAAGGATCGCGCAGAGCATCCCGCGCTGATCGAAGGCGAACAACGGATGACTTATCGGCAGCTGGACGCGGAAGCAAACCGCGTTGCGGCAGCATTGCAGCACGACGGTGTAGAGCCCGGCGATGCTATCGCCATCTGCGGCAGCAACTCGATCAATTATGCGGTGCTGTTCGTCGGCGCCCTGCGCGCCGGCGTCACCGTCGCCCCGCTGGCGCCTTCATCCACCCCGGAAAGCCTGCTGGGCATGCTCGCCGACTCCGCCGCGAAACTGTATTTCGCCGATGCCAGCGTCCAGAGCGCCATGGCCGGCGTCCGGGATCGCCTCAGCATGCCGCTGATCAGCATGGACAACAGCGGCAGTGAAACGCACTACAGCGACTGGCTGGCAGAAACGGGGGCGGTACCGACCGCGGTAGAGATCACACCGGAGATGACTTTCAACGTCATATACTCCTCCGGCACCACCGGCGAGCCGAAGGGCATCGTGCAATCCCATGGCATGCGCTGGTCGCACATCCAGCGCGGCTTGCCGTTCGGCTATGGTCCGGACTGCCGCACCCTGATCTCCACCCCGCTGTACTCCAACACTACCCTGGTCTCCTTCCTGCCGAGCATCGGTCTGGGCGGCACCGTTGTACTGATGGCCAAGTTTGACGCCGAGCGCTACCTGAAACTGGCCGAACAGCACCGCATCACCCACACCATGCTGGTACCGGTTCAATATCAGCGCATCATGGCCCGCCCTGACTTCGACAGCTATGACCTGGACAGCTACGTCATGAAGTTCAGCACCAGCGCCCCCTTCCATGCCGAGCTCAAGGCCGACATTCTCAAGCGCTGGCCGGGCGGCCTGATCGAGTTCTACGGCATGACCGAAGGTGGTGGCTCCTGCATGCTGGCGGCCCACACCTACCCTGACAAGCTTGCCACCGTGGGTATGCCACTCGACGGCCACGACATGCGGGTTATCGATGAAGACGGCGTTGAGCTGCCGCGCGGCGAGATCGGCGAGGTCGTCGGTCACTCGCCGGCGATGATGGCCGGCTACCTGAACAAGCCGGAGAAAACCGCAGAAGCCGAGTGGTACGACAGCACCGGCAAGCGCTTCATCCGCACCGGCGACGTCGGTCGTTTCGATGCAGAAGGCTTCCTGACCCTGATGGATCGCCGCAAGGACATGATCATCAGCGGTGGCTTCAACATTTACCCCAGTGACCTGGAGGCCGAGCTGCGCCAGCATCCGGACCTGCAAGACGTCACCGTGGTCGGCGTCGCCTCAACCAGTTGGGGTGAAACCCCGGTGGCCTACGTCGTGCCCTTTGCCGGCCGTGACGTCGATGCCGAACAAGTGCAAGCCTGGTTCAACGAGCGCGTCGGCAAGACCCAGCGTCTGAACCGCGTCATCATCACCGACGAGCTGCCACGCAGCGCTATCGGCAAGGTACTCAAGCGCGAACTGCGCGACCAGTTCCTGGCCGAGAACGGCGTTCTGGCCTGATCCTTCCTGCTCTCCCGCAGGCGGGTCAGGACACAGAAACTTTGTCCTGACCCGCCTTCGCGGGTATCCTCAACGCCTCATCACACGCAAAACGTGGATGTTGTGACTTTCTTGGCAGGCGCTGAGTCTGAGCTTACGCGAGCAAAAAACGCTCAGCAGCCAACCGAAAGTGCAGTGCAGGCCGGCCTGCAGCGTGCATTAGCTTGACTCAGGTCATGCCAATGGCACAGCGAACGCCTTCAAGCTCATTTATCATGAGTGACCGCGCGCACTTTCGGATGCTTGCTGACACAGAACAAGCCGAATCAATAGTGCCCCGAAGACGGGGACGAGCAGGAGCCTCTATGACACGACAGAATGCGTACACCCGGGAAGAGCTGCTCAAATGCAGCCGTGGCGAGATGTTTGGCCCCGGAAACGCACAACTTCCAGCCCCCAACATGCTGATGATTGACCGTATTACCCACATCAGCGAGACCGGCGGTAAATACGGCAAGGGTGAAATCGTTGCCGAGCTGGATATCACCCCTGACCTGTGGTTTTTCGCCTGCCACTTCGAAGGTGACCCGGTCATGCCCGGTTGCCTCGGTCTCGATGCCATGTGGCAGCTGGTTGGCTTCCACCTCGGCTGGCTGGGCTTCCAGGGTCGCGGTCGCGCACTGGGCTCCGGTGAGGTGAAATTCTTCGGTCAGGTCCTGCCTACCGCCAAGAAAGTGACCTACACCATCCACATCAAGCGCACCATGAACCGTGCCCTGACCCTCGGCATCGCCGATGGCAGCGTTGCCGTCGATGGTCGCGAGATCTACAGCGCAGAAGGTCTGCGTGTGGGTCTGTTCACTTCTACCGATAGTTTCTGAGGATCATCACTATGCGTCGCGTCGTGATTACCGGCATGGGCATCGTTTCCTGCCTGGGCCAGGACCTGGACTCCGTTTCTGCCAGTCTGAAAGAGGGCAAATCCGGCATCCGTTTCAATCCCTCGTACGCCGAGATGGGTCTGCGCAGCCACGTTTCCGGCTCCGTGGACATCGACCTTGATGCCGCCATCGACCGCAAGGTCAAGCGCTTCATGGGTGATGCTGCCGCCTACGCCTACCTGTCCATGCAGCAGGCCATCGCCGATGCAGGCCTGGCTGACGATCAGGTGAGCAACGTGCGCACCGGTCTGGTTGCCGGCAGCGGTGGCGCCTCCACTCTGAACCAGATGGAAGCCATCGACATTCTGCGCGAGAAAGGCGTCAAGAAGATCGGGCCCTACCGCGTGCCGCGCACCATGGGCAGCACCGTTTCTGCCTGTCTGGCGACGCCGTTCAAGATCAAGGGCGTCAACTACTCCATCTCCTCTGCCTGCGCCACCAGCGCGCACTGTATCGGCCACGCCGCTGAACTGATCCAGCTGGGCAAGCAGGACATCGTCTTCGCTGGCGGTGGTGAAGAGGAACACTGGTCTCAGACCATGCTGTTCGACGCCATGGGCGCCCTCTCCACTCAGTACAACGAAACGCCCGAAAAGGCGTCCCGCGCCTACGATGCCAACCGTGACGGCTTCGTCATCGCTGGTGGCGGCGGCATGGTCGTTGTTGAGGAGCTGGAACACGCTCTGGCCCGCGGTGCCAAGATCTACGCTGAAGTGGTTGGCTACGGTGCTACCTCTGACGGTTACGACATGGTCGCACCGAGCGGCGAAGGCGCAGTGCGCTGCATGCAGCAGGCGCTGGCGACCGTCGAAGGCACTATCGATTACCTGAACACCCACGGCACCTCTACTCCAGTCGGCGACGTTGCCGAACTGAAGGCGATCCGTGAGGTATTTGGCGATAAGGCACCCAAGATCAGCTCCACCAAGAGTCTGTCGGGTCACTCGCTGGGGGCTGCCGGCGTACAGGAAGCGATCTATTGCATGCTGATGCTGCGAGACAACTTCCTGACCGCCTCGGCCAACATCGAGGAACTGGACGAAAACGCCGGCGATCTGCCGATTCTGCGTGAGCGTCTGGATCAAGCCGTTGATCTGATCATGTCCAACAGCTTTGGTTTCGGCGGTACCAACGCCACCCTGATTCTCAAGCGCTGGAACGACGCGTGATCCTGATCCGCTGAAAAAGAGCCGCAGCTTTCGCTGCGGTTTTTTTTGCCCACCGATCAGGCATCCTGCCCCACCTTCTGCACCACAACCACGCACGCTGCGCAGCCAGGAGCGGCACAATACCCCACTGCACGCATTATCCAGGCACTGGCTTGGTTTTTGCTTGCCCCTTGAATAATGGCAGAGTGACACAAACCGCCGACAAGGAGTACGTATGGGGATCTTCAATATCGCCCGCTACAACCGCGAGTCAGGCAGCAGCACAGATGCATTGTTCAAGGATATGAATCTCGCTGCCGAGCTGCCGCAGCAGTACGGCCCGCTAGCACACCTCAACACATTTGCCCGGGAACTCCAGAAACGCATCACCCTGAGTCTGCATGCCGCGGTGGGTATTGCTGCACACGCCCCCGAGTTGGCGCGCATCGCCGCGGACAGCCGTGCCCATGGTGAACAACTGGCCCAGTCTTCAGAGGAGATTGCCAGCGCCACCGAACAGGTCAGCACCACCCTGGACTCTGAGCTGGTTCCCGGAGCAACTGCGGTTTCACAACTGTCCAGCGAAGTCAGCACACAATTGCGACAGTGCGAGCAGGACAGCAGTAATGTTCTCAGCCAGGTCGATACCATTAATGGCTGCGAGAGCGAGCTGACCGCCCAGATCGGTGAAATCGGCAAACAACTGGAAGAAATCACCCAGGTCATCGGCATGATTGCCAACATCTCCCAGCAAACCAACCTGCTGGCACTCAATGCCGCCATTGAAGCGGCCCGGGCTGGTGAACAGGGACGCGGCTTTGCCGTGGTCGCCGATGAGGTCCGAACACTCGCTGGCAAGACCACCGCTGCGACCGACAAGGTGGCCGAGATCATCGATAACTTCCGCTCCGGCATGCAAAGCCTTAACAATGCCAGCGCCCAGATGCAGGCAGCGGTCGCCAACGGCCGCGAACGCATCATCAGCATGGATCGCAGCCTGAGCGAAGCGACCTCAGCCATGGGGCAGCTGGATCAGCGTATCGCCAGCATTGCCAGCGGTGCAGAGCAAATCGGCGCTGCGGTGCGTTCGGTGAGCCAGGATGTGCAGAGTGTTGCCGGGGTGGCCAGCGCGATGATGCAAAAAGCCTCCTCGGTACTGGAGCACAGTGAGGCAGTGCGCAGTGAGGGCGACCGGCTACTGGAAGGTCTCGGCGGCTTCCAGCTTGGTGTTCATCAGGTGATCCGCCAACGCGTCACCGAAATGGCCGCCAGCGCCGAGCTGGCCCGTGGCGGTGCCAGCGCAGAGCAAGCCATGCGGCGCTGGATTGATCAGGACGGTCGATTTGAGCTGCTGTATCTGGTTGGCGCAGATGGTGTGCAGGTCAGCGAGAACATTCTGAGTGCCGACCTGCAAGACGGCAGCCGCAGCAGTGCACGGGGTAAAAACTGGTCAAACCGCCCGTGGTTTTCAAACGTACGCGATACGCTTTCGCCGTTTATCAGCGACGTTTACCGCTCCGCCGCTACCGATGGCTTCTGCTTTACCCTGTCGGCGCCGGTGCTGGATGAACGCGGACAGCTGCGATACGTTCTGGGGGCCGATATCCGCCTTTCTGCGCTGCTCCAGGAAGGACACTCGCCGCAGGCGCATGGCAGAGTAAACGCGCCTGAAACGCATCCAGTCTGGGCGTAGAAACCAATAAGCCATAGCCGGGCAGCCGCGACAAGGCTGCCCGGCCTGCACTCAGAAGCGGTAATTCATACCCACTTCAAACGAGCGCTCGGGGCCGACATAGATACCCTGACGCAAGCCGGTAATGTAGCGCTTGTCGGTCAGATTCTTAACCGCACCCTGCAGACGCAGATGATCGTTCACCTGATACTGAGCCAGCAGGTCGTACAGGGTATAGGAGCGAATCTGACCACCCCAAATACCACCCTCGGCGCCAGACGGAATATCCTTGCGATTGCCGGCATCACCAAACTGCTCGCCCCGATAATGCACATTGAGCGCACCACTGAAGCGACCATCGGTGTAATTAAGCCCAGCGTTGGCCAGGTATTCCGGCGCATAAGGCAGACGGTTACCTTTGTTGTCACCAGAGCGGAATTCGGACTCGGGCACCCAGGTCAGGTTGGTATCGATACTGAAGCCTCCACCCAGCTCAACGCTCAACGCAGCTTCAAGACCGTAATGCAGTGTCTTGCCTGCATTGGACTGCGACAGGTTCGGATCACTGTTGCCCGTTACGACCTGATTATCGAAGTTCATGTAGAACGCAGTGACGTCGTAAGTGTAGGCACCATTGCTGCCACGCAGACCAAACTCATAGTTGTCTGAACGCTCACCGTCGAGCTTCTGATCTACCAGGCCGTCCAGTGCAACGCCGTTGGATGCAGGAGAGAACGCGCGGTAGGCACCACCGTAAAGCTGGGCAGCGGGCATCAACTGATAGGTAAAGCCGATTCCGGGCAGCCACTCGGTGTTGGAGGTGGTTTCAGATGCACCGTTATCGGTAAGCACCTTGCGCTTCTGCTCGTAGGACTCAACGCGCAGACCGGGCGTAATGGCCAAGCGCTCGCTGAGCACAAAGCGGTTTTGCACATAGGCGGCAACGCTCTCAGCACTATCCTCCAGATGACGGTCGTTGATACCGGTACGATCCTGATCGCGCGTGGCCCGGATACGCTTGTCATCCGACTCTTCCTGCATAAAACGCAAGCCAAACTCGGCCTCGCTCATCAAGCCGAATAGATTGTGATCCAGCATCAGCCGCGTTTCTGCACCCAGGCGCTCAAAGCTGCGATTGTTTCCAGTCAGCGAATCGGTATAAACCCAGCGACCAGCCGCATTGGAGGCCGCGGTATCTACCGAGTAACGCCAATAATCACGTGTCATCTCGCTCCAGTAGACCAGCGTCTGAAGAGTCGCCTGGTCGGACAGGAACCATTCGTGGTTGATATCAAAGGCACGGCGGTCAGTCAGAAAGTAATCGTCCGGTGCAGGATTGTATGTACGACCATCCCTGTAGTCCTGCAGGAACATTCCGCGATAGGAGATATTCGCGTCGTTCTCGTACCATGAGAATTTGACGCCGAGGTTCTGGTTCTCGCCAATCGCGCTACCGGCCTTCAGCATCAGATCGGTCATATCGTAGTCGCGGTCAAGAAAACCGTCGCTGCGCGCCTTAGTTGCGACCAGACCTGCGTAGGCATCGCCTGACAGGCTGCGACCACCGGCTTCGAGGGTAGCCTCACGAGTGTTGAACGACCCGATACGGGTGGACACTGCAACACCCTCAGGTGTTTTGGTCTTGTAGTTGATCACCCCGCCGATCGTCGAGGGGCCGTAGCGCAGGGACGACGATCCCTTGAGCACCTCAACACCTTCCATGCGCTGAATACGGGGATTGTAGTAGCGGTCATTTCCGATGAACAGGCCGGGCGCAACCGGAACACCGTCTTCCAGCACCAATGACTTGGACTCGCTGGCCGACAATCCGCGAATACCGATATTGCTGACCACTGCAGACTCTTCCTCGGTCTTGACGTTAATCCCGGGAATGCGACGCAGCACATCCTCTGTCGAACTCGGCTGCAGACGTTCAATTTCTTCCCGAGTAATAACCACGACGGCGCCGGTCTGGCGTGAACGGTCGTCTTCACCGTAACCGACAACATCGATTGCAGGAAGGGTCAGCGTAGTTTCAGAGTCGGCAAGGGCATTGGCCGGCAGGGCTGCAGCGGCTACGGCAATCGCCACCAGGTGGCGCGCAAAAAACGGTGTTGTTTTCATGTGTGTTCCTGTTACTGAAATAGAATCTCCCCTCCCGGAGAGCACGAAACTGCACTATCCAAAGGCAAGGGCAGCACCAATCTCGGCCAGCAATCTAAATGCAAATGATAAATATTGTAAATTAGATAGATTGTTTAATTATATTTCGGTAGCGAAACATACTGCGCAAGGGAATAAACTGCAGGCGCGGCGCACCGCCCCGCCGGATCAGGCTGGCAGCACAACTGCAAGAGAGGTAGAGCGCCACATACCCGTTATGACATACACAGGTGCAGCAAAGGATCAGAGCTGGTCGTCGCTGCGACGACCAGCGTCAGCACAATACGATGACCTCAATCGGTCAGGCAGGCTCCGTTAATTGACGAGCACTCACGCGCCGGGCCATCAGAGCCATCAGCACGGTCAGCCCCCCGCAGACCGCCATCACCCCCGCCATCGGCATGGCGCTGTCGTCGTGCAGCACCCCGACCAGCGCCGAGGTGATACCGGCGATGATGAACTGCATGGTGCCCATCAGCGCCGAGGCTACACCGGCCTGATGGCCGTGTCCCGCCAACGCGCAGGCAGACGCATTCGGCAGCAACAGGGCGATAACACCAACACTGGCGTACAGGGGTGGCATGAACAGCCACAGGCTATCCACATCAAGCCAGGCAACCAGCAGCAGCGTCCAGGTTGCCAGCATGTAGACAGCGGCGATGCGCCTGATCAGTTGCAGCTGGGTCCAGCGGCGTAACATGCGGCTATTGAGCTGTGCCGACAAAATAAAGCAGGTCGCTACACTGCCAAACAACCAGGCGAAGCTGTCTGCCGGAACCTGAAACAGCTCCATGAACACATAAGGCGAACCGGCGATGTAGGCAAACATGCCCGCCATCGCGACCCCGCCGGTCAGCGCATGAAACATGAACAGAGGCTCGCGAAGCAGCTCCAGGTAGCGTCCAAGCGACGTTCTCAGCGGCGGTGGCGTCAGATGCTGCGGCAGGGTTTCCGGCAGGAAGAAATACACCGCCAGGGCAAAGATGGCGGAAAACGCGGCCAGAAACAGGAAGATGCTCGACCAGCCGGCGAAAATCAGCAAGGTGCTGCCCAGCATCGGCGCCAGAATCGGCGCCACCCCCATGATCAGCATCAACTGGGAAAACGCCTTGGCTGCATCAATTGGCGCACACAGATCGCGCACCACTGCCCGGTTGACCACCATGCCCGCACAGCCACCCAACGCCTGAGCGAAACGCGCGGCAAGCAGCCATTCCAGAGTCGGGGCGAACGCACACGCCAGCGAGGCGAGGCAAAACAGGCCGATACCGAACAGCAGCGGCCCCCGGCGCCCATACAGGTCAGCTAGCGGACCATAAACCAGTTGCCCACTGGCCAGCCCGAGGAAATAGACCGACAGGCTCAACTGAACCTGCTCGGGGTCTGCCGCCAATGCGGCGCCAATGGCCGGAAAGGCAGGCAGATACATGTCGATGGCAAGCGGGCCAAAGGCACTCAGGCCACCCAGAATGAGCAGGATGTAAAACGGCATGAAACGGATATCCGTGGTAGCAATCGCCGTGCAACAGCGCACTGGTGCCATTGCAGAGACAGTCAGGGTCAGTCAGCAGACCGACATGATGCCAGAATATGCCGCCTACTGCCCTGCCGTGTCGCTGTCACAGACTGCCTGGTGGTACCGAAACGATCGGCGCTCGCCTGCTCAGTCTTCGTGCAAGCGTGCGTTCAGCTCATCAACCAAAGGTGCCCACTCGGCGTCTTCGCGCATCTGCTGGCTGAGAAAGGCCGACTGTGAGGGTGTCCAGAACGGCGCATCAACCAGGCGGGTATCGTGCGCCAGTGAATGACTGGCAAAAAAGGCATCGATGCTCTCTGCATCCGACGCCAAACCGAGCTGCTCAAACAAGGTGCCGAGGTCTTTCTGGTGCAGTTCCATAATGATTCTCCCTGCTGGGGTTGAACTCAGATCCTGTTTACACAGAGTAGCCCGTTTTGCTCAAGTTCCTTGCCCTGATGCCGGATCGTAACGATCAGCAGCAGCCTGCAGCCAGGCCTCCAGGTCCCTGCGACGCACCTTTTGCCGTTTCGCATCATTCAGACAGGCCAGCATGTAGTCGCGTCGGGCCGGGTCCTCGCCTGCCATCGACAGGGCCAGATCGCGATCGGTCCAGCGGCGAATGCGCACAAACAGCCACCAGTGAAAATACAGACCACTCAGGGTCGCGATCGCAATAATCAGATAATCCATGACTCCCGCCCTTGTATGCTTCTCAGCGCAAGCATGGCACAGTCACTCAGCTGCGGGTACCGCTGCGGCACTGGGTCGCGGCCGGTAGAACATCACCAGATTGCCGAACAGGATCAGCACCAGACCGATCACCGCCATGCCGGACCACTGGTAGCCCTCAAACACGGTTGACAGGCCCAGCGCAATCAGGGGAAACAGCACCGTTGCGTAGGCAGCCGCTCCGGCACCAATACGCCCAACCAGCGCAAAGTAGGCGGCAAAGCCGATAATCGAGCCGACGATCGCCAGATACAGCAGCGAGCCAATGTAGGTCGGACTCCAATCGACTGTGAAAGCGTCACCGCGCAACAGCGCCAGCAGCAGCATCGCCGACGCGCCGTACCCCATCGCATAGGCATTGGTGGAGAGGATATCCAGCCCCCGGCGTTGATGACGCACGCTGATCATGTTGCCGAGTGAAAAGCCATAGGTGCCCAGCAGGCTCAGGCCGATGCCGGTCAACACCAGCGCGCTGAGATGGGCCGAACGCAGGTCGTGCCAAAACAAACAGACAATGCCGACCAGCCCCAGCAGGTTGGCCCAGAGCAAACGCCGCCCCGGGCGCAGACCGAAAAACAGCGCGCTGTTGGCAGCATTGAACAGGGTCGCCAGCGAAAACAGCACCGACTCCAGACCGCTGTTGATATAGGCATTGGCCGAATAGAAACAGTAAAAGTTCAGCCCGAACACGCACACACCCTGCAGCATGCAGAACAGATGATCACGCCCGCCGATGCGCCGCAGCCTGCCCAGGAGCGACAGCACCACCAGCATCAGCGCAGCCGCCAGCGCAAAGCGATAGAACACCGACACCAACGGCGCAACCGTGCCGGTCTGCATGGAGATGGCGATCCAGGTGGTACCCCAGATCAGGACGGTAGCGGCATACAGCAATACATTCATGATGCAGTCTCTGGTTATGGCGGCCCAGTATCGGCCCTGCGCGCTGCGCCGGCTTGCGCGGTCTTGCTGGCGACTTGCACAATCCTGCGCTTATTTGCCGGCCGGCGCGCTGCCCGCTTGGCGCAGCGCACCGGCCCGCATACCATGGACAGCAGGTCACGGCGCACGGAGCAACCATGTCAGACGAACGCTTTCAGGTATTCGACAGCCTGCAGCGGCACAACACCCGGCTGCGGGACAGCACGCGGCTGGGCAATGGCGTCGGTCTGGCCTCCTGGTACAACGAGCAGGACCTGATCGACCTGGAAAACGCCGATCACCACACCCTCAGCCTGTATATCGCCGATGGCTACCAGTCCTACTTCAAAAGCACCGACGGCTGGCACAACGGCGGCGGCCCAGATCGGCTATGCCTGATGCCCCGGCAGTACGCATCCACCTGGAATATCCGCGGACCGCTGTCGTTCGTTCACCTGTATTTCACCGACGCTCACCTGCGCCAGCTGGCAGAGCAGACCTGGGATCGCAGCCCGCTGGAACTGAGCGTCAACGAGCAGCTGTTTGCAGACGACCCGCAGATCGCCCTGCTCTACCGCCATTTTCTGCTGACCAGCAACTGGCACGACCGCAGCGACAGCCTGACCCTCAGCAGCGCCAGCAATCTGTTGCTCAATCACGTTCTCAAACACTACACCCAGGTCAGCTGGCAGGCCCCCGCAATCAAGGGCGGGCTTGCGCCAGCGCAGGTCCGGCATATACGCGACTACATCGACAGCCATCTGGATCAGCCACTGCAACTAGCCGACCTGGCCGCCCAGTGCCAGCTCAGCGAATACCACTTCGCGCGGATGTTCAAACAGAGTATTGGCCTGCCACCGCACCGCTACGTGCAGCAGCAGCGCCTGGCAAAGGCGCAACAGTTGCTCCGTTACAGCAGCGCCAGCCTGCTGCAGGTCGCACTGCGCTGCGGCTTCAGTTCAGCAGCCCACTTCAGCAATCGCTTCCGTCAGCAGACCGGTATCAGCCCATCGCAGTACCGCAGTCAGTGGCAACAAGGCCACTAGGCCACTAGGCCACTAGGCACAGAAGGCATCAGGTTGCGCGGCGCACCAATGTCAGCATCCCTGCGGCCGCAGCAAACAACCCGGCAAAGGTACGATTGAGCAGCCGCTGCTGACGTGGTGAGCGCAACAGCCGCAGCACCCGCGCCGCCAGCCCCGTGTAACCCGCCATGACGATCAGGTCGACGGTAATCATGGTCAGCCCCATGATCAGATACTGACTAAGCAGCGGCCGGGAGACATCCAGAAATTGCGGCAGCACGGCCAGCATGAAGACCACCGCCTTGGGATTGCTGACATTGATCAGCAAGCCCCTGAACACCAGCGCCAACGGTTGCCCCAGTGCACGCGGAGCCTGCGTCTCGTCCACCTGCATGGTCGGCGCTCGCCACTGGCGCCAGGCCAGATACAGCAGATACAACACCCCGAACCACTTGATCAGCGTGAATGCCAGCGCAGATGCAGCCAGCACCGCACCGACGCCCGCCGCCACCACCGCAATCTGCACCACCAGCCCCAACTGCAAACCGAGCGCAGTCCAGTAACCTCGGGCAAAACCGTAATTCAGACCGCTGGACATTGAAGCAATGGCACCGGCGCCCGGTGACAGGCTGATGATCCAGCAGGCAACAAAGAACGCCAGCCAGGTTTCGATCGACATCGAACGGCTCCAGAGAAATTCAGGTAAGCGGCAATGCTAGCAAAACCACCGGAGGCCGGCGCGATACAGCTGGCAGCAAAATCAGCCCTGAGCTGTACTGCGGCCCACCACCGCCAGAGGAACCACCCGCGCCTCGCGCTGGGCCAGATAACGGGTGCAGCTCACCCGCAGGAAAGACGCAAAATTCACCACCTCACCGCGCAGCTCCATCACCTCGTCATACAGCTTGGTGATCAGCTGATTGGTGGTCATGTCGTCCACCTCGGCGATCTCCTGCAGAATGTCCCAGAACTGGTTCTCCAGTCGCAAGGTGGTAACCACACCGCGAATACGCAGCGAACGCGAGCGCGACTCGTACAGAATCGGGTCCGCCTTTACATAGAGTTCACACATGCAGCTCTCCTCTGCAGGGGCTGACCGCAGCCAGCCCCAGGCAGCAATCAGAGTTCGATTCGGGCGCCCAGCAACTTCACGAACGCGGCCAGCCAGCGCGGATGCGACGGCCAGGCCGGCGCAGTCACCAGATTGCCCTGAACATGGGCCTGATCGGCAGCGATATCGATATAGGTACCGCCCGCCAGACGCACGTCCGGCCCGCATGCAGGATACGCACTGCACTCACGCCCTTCCAGCACACCGGCAGCCGCCAGCAGCTGTGCACCATGGCAGACCGCAGCAATCGGCTTGTTGGCCGCATTGAACGCCTGCACCAACGCAATCACATCGGCGTTAAGGCGCAGGTACTCCGGCGCCCGACCGCCCGGAATCACCAGCCCCACATAGTCATCGGCCTTAACGGCAGCAAAATCATGGGTCAGGGCAAACAGGTGACCCGGCTTCTCGGTGTAGGTCTGGTCACCCTCAAAGTCGTGAATCGCGGTCTTGACCGTCTGGCCAGCGGTCTTGTCCGGGCACACCGCATGCACCTCATAGCCCAGCATGCTCAGAGCCTGAAACGGCACCATGGTTTCGTAGTCTTCGGTAAAGTCGCCGGCCAGCAGCAGAATTCTCTTGGTGGACATCACTGTTCCTCCTTGCGGGTGTTTGAGCGTCCATCATGCGCCCTTGTTTGCGCCGACGGGTAACAGCGGGGTACTACATCACCTTGAGCGAGCGGATGCAGTCTGGTTCACAGATTCCGCCCCACCAACAACACCGGCACACATCCTGAATAAAACCTCAACAAATACTCACAACCTATTGATTTTATTTAATTTAATAACCAGAGAAGCGGGTAGAAAACTGATAAATCTCCAGTCGTAACGCGAACCCGATCACAGGGTGGCCGTTTGGCAGCCCCGCACCAGCTCACTAGCATGCGCCAACCCGGTTCGATTCGACCAGGCTGGGCGGACAGGAGGTCCGTCGGCACCCAGGAAAGGAAACCAGCATGGCATCAGTCGCTGTCACACCCGCCACCCGCCCCGCCGCAGACCTGCCCGATCTGCGCGACTGCGACGCCTATGTGCGACTGGAGCAGGTATTCTCGCTGCTCGACTTACCGCACCAACAGCCCCAGCCTGATTGGCAGCAGCTGGCCGATACTGCCAGCGATCTGCTTGCGCGGGGCATGGACCTGCGCGTTGCCGGCTGGCGAACGTTTGCGCTGATTCGGCTGCAGCAACTCGAGCAGGCAGTTGGCAGCCTGCAGCAGATTGCCAGCGCTCTCAGCAGCGCCTGGGAAAGCAGCCTGCCGGCAAGGACGCGCGCCAGACTGGCAGCGCTGCAGTGGCTCCACACTTCGCTGGTGCGCCAAGCGAGCGCCTTGTGCTGCGCCGAGCACGAGCTGCCCGCGCTGCAAAGTGCCATGCACGCCATTGGCTCGGCCCTGCAGGCCCACTCCGTGCCGCACAGCAAGGACTGGCATCAGCTGGCAGGCAGCCTTGTGCCAGCAGCGAGCGAGCGCACTGAGAGAGCAGCGCCGGAACCGGCCTCATCCGCTCCCAGCCAGGAGTCGGCCCCAGAGCGCGACTCAATCGGCAGCGAACGCGCGGCGCAACAACAGCTACGTCGCCTGCAGGAAGCGGCGACGCCCCTGCTGCAGTGGTGGCTCAGCCAGCCAGATCAGCGCGTCAGTGCACTGCAGATGAGCCGCTGCCTCACCTGGGGCGGCATTGGGCAACTCCCCCGGCACGACGAACAGAAGCATACCAGCCTACGTCCACCCCCGGCCGAACGGATCAAGCACTATGACACGCTGTGGCAGCAGCAAGAGTACGCCCGGCTGTTGCACAACCTCGAAAACAGCTTGCGCAAAGCGCCGTTCTGGCTCGACGGGCACTATCTGGCCGCTAGCTGTTGCCACGCCATGGACGATGCCAACGCGGCGTCAGTCATACAGGCCCATACCCGGTCGCTAGTGCAACGCCTCCCCGGCCTGGAATGCCTGTGCTTCGACGATGGCAGCCCTTTTGCCAGCCGGGCCACCCAACACTGGCTTCAGCCTCCCCCGGATGCACAGCAGCAGAGCCAGCCGGATAACGCTACAGAGGGCGACACCGCCGCACCGCTGCGCTCCTCTGTCCCGGCTGATACGGCCATGCCGGCAGGCCAGACCGACGAGCGCCAGCGCGCGCTGTCACGGCTGCAATGGGCCCGCCGGCTGCTGGCCAACGCCCGACACCGGGAGGCAGAGGCCATGCTGGAGCCGCAACTGGCGCAGCTGCAGCAAAGCATGCCGCTTGCCATCTGGGACAAGCAGCTACTCAGCGAGACCCTCCAGCTGTTGCACCAGAGCCTTGTCCCACGGCGCGACAGCACCAGTCAAGAACGCTGCCACGCGTTGCAGCAACAGCTGCACTGGCTGAGTTTCCAAGATCCCCTTGAGCAGGCCACCCGGCCTGAACCGCATGGAGAAGCCCTATGACAAAAGACACCACGGTCGCCCCGCGCGAGCGCATCAACGTGACCTTCACCCCAAACACCGGTGACCAGCAACAGGAGATTGAACTGCCCCTGAAGCTGATGGTGCTGGGTGACTTCACCCAGCGCCGGGACGAACGCAGCATTGAGCAGCGCAAGCCCATCGCAATCGACAAAAACAGCTTCGAGGATGTGCTGGCCAAACAGGATCTGCGCCTGACCTTCAATGTTCCCAATCGATTGCAGGAGGAGGACGCCGACAGCGAGTTGCCGGTCGAACTCGACATCCGCTCGATGTCCGACTTCAACCCGGCCAGCGTGGTCGAACAGGTCCCGGAACTGCGTCAACTGATGGAGCTGCGCGAAGCCCTGGTCGCCCTCAAGGGGCCGCTGGGCAACACACCGGCCTTCCGCCAGGCAATTGAAGCGCTGCTGCGCGACGACCATTCACGTGAACAGATCCTGACCGAACTCGGCCTCCCTCCGACCCCGTGACGCACCCTACAGGAGCCCTCTCCATGCAAAGCCAATCCACCGCTCGGGCAAACAAGCCGGTGACCAACGGCAGTCTGCTCGACCGCGTTATCGCCGAAACCCAGCTGCCCCGGGAGGACGAGTCCTATGCGATCGCCCGCCGGGGCGTGGGCGCCTTCATCAGCGAACTGCTGAAACCCCACAACCGCCAGGAGCCAGTCAAGAAGGCACTGGTCGACCGGATGATCGCAGAAATCGACAGCAAGCTGAGCCGTCAGGTTGACGCCATCCTGCACCATCCCGACTTTCAGCAGTTGGAGTCGGCCTGGCGCGGCCTGAAGCTGCTGGTTGCACGCACCGACTTTCGGGAGAACATCCGCATCGAGCTGATCAATGCCTCCAGAGATGATCTGCTGGATGACTTTGAAGACAGCCCGGAACTTGTGCAGTCCGGTCTTTACAAACACGTATACACGGCCGAGTACGGGCAGTTTGGTGGGCAGCCGGTCGGCGCCATGATCGCCAACTACCAGTTTGGTCCGGGTACGCGGGATATTCGCCTGCTGCAGCAGGTGGCCGGCGTGGCCGCCATGGCACACGCCCCGTTCATCGCAGCAGCCGGCCCCGCCTTCTTCGGACTCGAGAGCTTCCACGGCCTGCCCGACCTGAAAGACATGCAGGACCATTTCGAGGGCCCGCTGTTCAGCAAGTGGCAGGGGTTCAGGGAGAGCGAGGATGCACGCTATGTCGGTCTGACGCTGCCCCGTTTCCTGCTGCGCACACCCTACGACCCTGAAGACAATCCGGTCCGCAGCTTTGCCTACCGCGAAACGGTCAGCGACAGCCATGAGGACTACCTGTGGGGCAATGCTGCATTCGCCTTCGCCAGCCGCCTGACCGACAGTTTCGCTCGCTATCGCTGGTGCCCCAACATCATCGGCCCGCAGAGCGGTGGCGCCGTTGACGATTTGCCATTGCATCATTTCTCCAGCATGGGCGAGATTGAAACCAAGATCCCCACCGAAGTGCTGGTCTCGGACCGTCGAGAATACGAGCTGGCAGAAGCAGGTTTTATTGCCCTGACCATGCGCAAGGGCAGCGACAATGCGGCGTTCTTCTCCGCAAACTCGGCACAGAAACCCCGCTACTTCGGCAACAGCGCCGAGGGCAAGGCAGCCGAACTCAACTTCAGGCTGGGTACGCAACTGCCTTACCTGTTCATCATCAACCGCCTGGCCCACTATCTGAAAGTGCTGCAACGCGAGCAGATCGGCGCCTGGAAAGAGCGCACCGACCTGGAGTTGGAACTGAACCGCTGGATTCGCCAGTACGTTGCTGACCAGGACAACCCGAGCGCAGAGGTGCGCGGGCGCCGACCACTGCGGGCAGCCTCCATCGGCGTCGAGGATGTTGCCGGCCAGCCGGGCTGGTATCGGGTCAGTCTCAGCGTTCGCCCTCACTTCAAGTACATGGGCGCCGACTTCACGCTGTCGCTGGTCGGCAAGCTGGATCGCGAATGATGACCAGACCCGGATACGGCTCCTTACTGGAGCGCCTCAGCGGCAGCGACCGGTCCCGCTCCGGTCTGCCAGGCGCCGAGGCCGCCAGTGCCTCGGTGATGGCCCAGCTGGCGCGCATGCTCAGCACCCGCGCCGGCAGCGTACAGATGCTGCCCGACTACGGCCTACCCGAACTGAACGATATGCGACTGACGCTGCATGACACCCGGCAGCAGGCACGCGCGGCGATAGAGCGCTTCATCAGCCGTTACGAGCCGCGTCTGCGCGAGGTGCGGGTCAGCTGTCAGCATGATGCAAGTGATCCGCTGCGCCTGGCCTTCATCATCAACGCCCGGCTCAACTTGCCGGAGCTGCGGCAGCCAGTCACCTTCAGTGTGCAACTCGACGGCCAGGGCAAGGCTGCAGTGACCCTGCAGCAAGACGACTCCGACAGTTGAATCCACCATGACCTTCAATCACTACTTTCAGAGCGAGCTGAGTGCCCTGCGTGAGCAGGGCCGGCGGTTTGCCGAACATCACCCCGCGCTGGCGCCCTACCTCGCCGGCACCAGCACCGACCCGGATGTAGAGCGGCTGCTTGAGGGCGTTGCCTTTCTTACCGGGCGCCTGAGGCAAAAACTCGATGACGGGTTGCCCGAACTGACCCACTCGCTTATGCATCTGCTTTGGCCCAACTGCATGCGCCCCATGCCGGCACTGGCCATGCTGCAGTTCGAACCGTTGCAACGACCGCTCAAGGCACTACCCATTGCACGCGGCACCGGGGTGGAGTCGCGCCCTGCCGACGGTATTCGGTGCCGCTTTCGCACAACCAGTGCGGTGACCTTGCTGCCCGTCGAACTGGCAGGCTGCCGTTACCAGAGCCATGCTACCGGCGCACGCTTGACCCTGACACTGCAGATGACCTGCGAAGGCAGCCTGACAGACCTCGATCTGCGCCGACTGCGCTTGCACCTGAGCGGCAATGCCTATTCAAGCCGTCAGCTGTACCTGCACCTGTGCCGCCATCTGGACGCCATTACCCTGCAGCCGCTCGATGCAGCAGGGCAACCGCTGACTCAACAACCATCACTCACCCTGCCCGCCGACCACCTGCAGCCCTGCGGTTTTGCGACTGAGGAAACCCTGCTGCCGGATACCGATCAGGGGTTCAGCGGCTATCGGCACCTGCAGGACTACTTTGCCTTCGCCGAGAAGTTTCTGTTTGTCGAGCTGAGCGGCCTTGAGCGCGAGGTCACGCCGGACAAACCTCTAATGCAGCAGGCACGCGGGCTGCGCATCGAATTCGACCTGCACCATCCGGACTGCCGCCAACTGACGCCAGACACCGATATGGTGAAGCTTTACTGCACACCTGTCGTCAACCTGTTCAGCCACGACGCCAGCCCGGTCAGACTCGATGGCCGACAGGATCGTTACCTGCTGCGCCCTGCGGGCCTTGCACCAGCCCAGTGCGGCGTCTTTTCGGTCGATCGGGTAACCGGCTGGAAGCCGGGCGGCATGGGTTACCGGACCTACGTTCCGTTCGAATCCTTCGAGCACGACCACACACTCGCAGGCCCCGATGCATCGCCGCACTACAGCTTGCGACAACTGCCGGCTCTGGATGGCGAACATCTGGAAACCCACCTTTGCTTCGGCCTCCAGCAGCAGGATCAGCAGGAAACCCTGTCCATTGAGCTGACCTGCACCAATCAGCAGTGGCCTGGCAAGCTGGCCCAGGGCGATATCTGCCATCCCTGCGAGGGCACGCCCGAGTTTGTGCAGTTTCGCAATATCGGGCGCATTACCCCAAGCTATGCACCGGCGCTGCACCGCCAGGGGTTGTGGCAGTTGATCAGCAGCATGGCGCTCAACTACCAGACGCTGGAGAACATCAGTGCCCTGCGCGAAGCACTCAGCTGTCACGACCTGCCAAGGCACTGCGACCAGAACGCAGCCAGGGTCAGCGAGCGCCGTCTGAACGCGCTGCGCTCGGTGCGGCACCGTCAGACCGACCGTCTGTTTCGAGGGCTGCCGATACGCGGCGTGCAGTCGGAACTGGAGATTGACGCAGAGGGCTGTAACGGCTCCGGGGAACTCTTTCTGTTTGGCTCGGTGCTGAACGAATTTTTCGCGCAGCATGCCGGCATCAACACGTTTCACGCCCTCTCCATCATCAGCTTGCAGGGAGAACGCTACCAATGGGTACCGCGTCTGGGTCACCAGCCCCTGTTCTGATTCGCCTGCAACGGGACATCCAGCATTACAGCCTGTATCAGGCACTGCTATGCCTGCTGGATCAACTGCAGCAGAGCTATCCCGGCGAGACGCCGGAAGCGCACTACCGACGTATCCGTTTTTGTGCCAACCCGGGATTGGGGTTCGCTGCAAGGGACATCGAACAACTGCAGATTGAACACAACGAGCACGGCCTGCATTTCGTCCTGCAGCTGAACCTGATCGCCCTCAGCGGTGCCAGTTCACCCCTGCCTGCCCACCAGGTTGAGCTGGCGCTGGGTGATGATCCGGGCTGCGGCAACGTCAGGGCCCTGTTCGACCTGTGCAGTAACCGTCTGCAACGGCTGCTGCTGCCGATCTGGCAGAAGTATCGCTACTACAGCCGCTTTCGCAGCGGCGCCAGCGACCGGTTGTCCGGCAGCCTGCTGGCTCTGGCCGGCTTGCACAATGCGCCCGAGAGCGGCCCCCTGCAGGCCCACCGTCTGCTGCCCTGTCTGGGGCTGATAAGCGGCAAGGCTCAGTCGGCCGACAGTATCGCGGCGGTGCTGCGTCAGTACTTCCGCTCTCCCTCAATCACACTGGAACAATGCCTGCCCAGACAGGTTTCCATCCCGGACGAGCAACGCTCGGCGCTCGGCCGCAACAACAGTACTCTCGGTAATGAGCTGATCCTGGGCAGCCATATCATGTCCATCGCCGGTGCATTTCGAGTGCATCTGACGCAGCTCGACTGGAACGACTTCCACCGATTCCTGCCACCCGGACAGGATCACCAGACACTGCATAACCTGCTCGCCTTTCTGCTGCGCACGCCGCTGCAGTACGACCTGCGACTGCAGCTGCAGGCCAGCGAGGTGCGGGCCCTGCAGCTGGGCAGCCGCAACACCTGCCGACTCGGCTGGACAACCTGGCTGGGCAGCCCGGCCGGCGATCCCGCCATTCTTCTCTGTTCCACGACCAAGGACGGTCTGCATGATTGCAATTGATATTCACCAACTTGTCAGCCTGCTCGATAGCGAGGTACACAGCGCCCTTGAGCGCGCCGCCGAACAGTGTCTGCAACGCGGCAGCGCCAACGTGGAGCCGGAAGACCTGATCCGGGCCCTGCTGCAACAGCGCGGCAGCCTGCTGCATCAGGTGCTTGCTGTCAGCGAGATTGACGCCGATGCACTGCTTGCCAGCTGCCATCCACCAACCCGATACCAGCAGAGCGGCCGCAATCCGAGCTTGTCCAGCATGCTGGTCAACTGGCTGCAACAGGCACTACTGGTCGCCACCACCGAGCTGCAGCAGCAACGAATCAACCTGCACGCACTGCTGCTTGGCTGGCTGCGCAACCCTTTGCTGCACCCTGATCCCCTGGCGCCGCTCAACATTGATCAACTGCAGCAGTTGGCCAACGCGCAAGACACCAGCCCTCAGGCCGACACATCACTGCTCAAGTCCTACACCCACGACCTGACAGAACAGGCGGAGGAAGGCGCTCTGGACCCGGTCCTTGGGCGCGAGCGCGAGATCAGGCAACTGGTCGACATTCTCTGCCGACGTCGCAAAAGCAACCCGATCATCATCGGCGATGCCGGGGTTGGCAAAAGCGCACTGGTCGAGGGGCTGGCACAGCGGTTGGTCGCCGGCGGTGTCCCGGAAGCGCTGCGCGGCTGGCGACTGCTCAGTCTTGATCTGGGTCTTCTGCAGGCAGGGGCCGGTATGCGCGGTGAGCTCGAACGACGCCTGCAAGGCATACTGGCAGCCGCTGCCGACCCTGATAACCGGGTCATTCTGTTCATCGATGAAGCCCATACGCTGATCGGCCATGGCGGTGATGCCGGTACTGCCGATACCGCCAACCTGCTAAAACCCGCCCTGGCGCGCGGCACGCTCAAGGCCATCGCCGCCACCACCTGGAGCGAGTATCGGCGTCATATCGAAAAGGACCCGGCTCTTGCACGCCGCTTCCAGCCCTTGCAACTGCGCGAGCCCAGCCCATCCGACGCGATAAGCCTGCTGCGCGGACTGGCGCCTCGCTATGCCGAAAGCCACGGACTGCATGTAAGAGACGAGGCGGTTGTGGCGGCGGTCGAGCTGGCAGTCCGCTATCTGGCCGACCGCCAACTGCCTGACAAAGCCCTGGATCTGCTCGATACCGCATGCGCGAGAACGCGGGTAAACCTTGCAGCCGTGCCCGCTGCGCTGGACCACCTGAAGGCACAACAGGCTGACCAGGCACGCCAGCGCGAATCGATCGAGCGCGACCGACAACTCGGACTGCCAACCGACCCTTCCCTGCTTGAACATCTGAACCAGCAACATCAGGCCGGCACCGATACCCTGCAAAATCTGCAGCAGCAGTGGACCGCACAGCGGGAGCTGGCGCTGCAACTGGTCGGCTTGCGTCATCAGCGCGAGGCGCCGCATGCCGAACTGCGCCAGGCGCTGCAAGACCTGCAACAGGCGCCGCAACCGCAACTGGTCTGCGCCGAGGTCGATCGCAATGCGATTGTCGAAGTAGTACATGAGTGGACAGGCATCCCGACCGCACAACTGAGCGGGCACTACCACGAACGCATCGCCCGTTTCGGGGAACGCCTGCATGAGCGGCTGCATGGTCAGCCCGAGGCGGTAGAGCAACTGAATCGCAGCCTGCGTGCCAGCGCACTGGGCCTGTCCCGCCCGGACCGTCCTGCCGGCGTATTTCTGCTCACCGGTCCGAGCGGCGTAGGCAAGACGGCAACCGCGGAGGCCATTGCCGACCTGTTGTATGGCGGAGACGCGTTTCTCACTGTGATCAACATGGGTGAGTATCAGGAGCGCCATAGCCTGGCCCGGCTGATCGGCGCTCCGCCCGGCTACGTGGGCTACGGTGAAGGCGGCCAGTTGACCGAAGCGGTACGTCGCCGCCCTTACTCGGTGATCCTGCTGGACGAGGTCGAGAAGGCCGATCCGCAGTTGCTCAATCTGTTCTATCAGATCTTCGACAAGGGCCTGGCGAACGACGGTGAGGGTCGTGAAATCGACTTTCGCAACACGCTGATTCTGCTTACCTCCAATCTTGGCAGTGAGCACATTGAACGACTCTGTCGCGACGCTGAACGCCCTACCCCTGAGCAACTGGTCGAAGCCATCCACCCCCATCTGAACGCGCATTTCAAACCGGCCCTACTCGCCCGCATGCGTGTTTTGCCCTACTACCCGCTTGCAGCGCAAAGCCTGCAATCCATCGCCAGTCAGCGCCTTCGCGCGCTGCAGCAGCGTATGCAGGCGCGTGCGATTGGGTGCCGGTTCGATCCCCGGCTGCCTTCACTGATTGCCGAGGCGTGCAGCAATACGGGTGGCGCTCGTCATATTGAGCGCTGGCTTGAAGAGCGTCTGATAAGCCCCATCGCAGATAGGCTGCTGCAGAGCGACGAGCCGAACCACTGTGCACTGAACCTATACGCCCGGGTTGACAACGAAGGAGAGGTGACCTGTGAGCTCGCGTGAAATGCTGCCGTTCAATGCGGCAGCTGCCGTACCCGATGTGGCAAGCGTACTGACCGGACTGAGCGCGCTCGCGCAGTGCCAGAGCGCCGCCGAGCTGCAGCAAAAGCTGGTCGGATGGCTCGCAGAGCGGGGCAACTGCGCGCTGGTTCAGCTGTATCTGCTCGACGCCAGCCATAGCCGGCTGCCGCTGTGTTGCCAGTGGCTGGACGGCCAGCTCGGTGGCGAGCACGGCGAGGATGGCCTGACGGCACCGTTGCTTGCCTACAGCCTGAGCCAGAACACCCCGCTGCAACTGGACGAACTGGATCGCAGCCTGCATGCAACCCCCTTCCTGCCGGCGAGTTCGGCTGCCTGGCGCAGCCTGCTGTGTCAGCCCATTCTGGATCGCAGACAGCAAGTGGGCGGGCTGCTGGTGCTGGCCAGCCGGGCACGGGGTCTCGGCAGAGCACTAACCCTGCCGCTGGACATGGTCGGCAATATTGCGTTGGCGCAACTGCACGCAATGCAACAGGCCGAGCTGGCGCTGCAGGCACCCGATCTGCCACTGCCCGAGCCGGCAACAGCCAGCAAGCTCGGCAGTTTCGGGCTGATCGGTGAGAGCCCCGCCATGCAGCAGGTCTACCGACTGATCAGCAAGGTACTGCACAACCCCGTCACGGTGCTGCTCGGCGGCGAGACCGGTACCGGCAAGGAGCTGGTCGCCCGCGCCATCCACGATTACGGCTCACGCCGCAGCCAGCCCTTTATTGCTCAAAACTGCAGCGCGCTGCCCGAGCAGCTGCTGGAAAGCGAACTGTTCGGCTACCGCAAGGGGGCCTTCACCGGCGCCAACCAGGACCGGGAAGGGCTGTTCGACGCGGCCAATGGCGGGACCTTGTTTCTGGACGAAATCGGCGACATGCCGCTGGCCCTGCAAGCCAAGCTGCTGCGGGTGCTGCAGGAGGGCGAAGTGCGACCGCTTGGCAGCAACCAGAGCCATCGTGTCGACGTCCGTATCGTCGCCGCCACCCACCAGGATCTGTTCAGTCAGGTCGAGCAGGGAGGGTTTCGTGAGGACCTTTACTACCGCTTGAGCCATTTCCCGATTAGCCTGCCGCCGCTGCGCGAGCGCGGCAGCGATATCCGACAGCTTGCCCTGCAGTTTACCCAAGAGACCTGTGCCTTCCTGCAGCGCTCGCACTGCCGCTGGTCAGACACCGCGCTGGCCTACCTCGCGACTCAGCGTTTCCCTGGCAATGTGCGGGAACTCAAGGGATTGATCGCCCGGGCTCTATTGCTGTGCGACGGCAACCTGCTGCTGCCAGAGCACCTGGACCTGCCCAACACGCCACCCCAGGCTCACCGACTGACGCTGCGCGAACAACTGGATGCGGTAGAGCGCAACCTGCTCAACGAAGCCCTGCAACAGCACAACGGCAATCAGACCCTGACCGCCCGGATGCTCGGTTTGCCCAGACGGACCCTGCTCTACCGCATGCAGCGGCTCGGCGTAGCGCTGCGGCCACGATCACAGGCTCAATGCCTACCAAAATAGTATTGCGCCGTGGGTGTATTCAACGTCTCATGGCCTCTGAACCTCGCCATGGAGTAACCATGCAACTGCCCAAGGCAACCCTGCTGACCGCGCTCGCCATGCTGGCTTTTGCCGGCAACTCGGTGCTGTGCCGGCTGGCGCTGGACACAACCGCCATCGACCCGGCCAGTTTCACCAGTCTGCGGCTGATCTCCGGCGCCGCTGTGCTGTGGCTGCTGGTAACGCTGCGCGGCGGCGGCGCCTTCAGCCACGGCAGCTGGCCGTCTGCGCTGGCGCTTTTTGCCTATGCCGCAGGCTTTTCCTGGGCGTATATCCACCTGGATGCGGGCCTGGGCGCGCTGCTGCTGTTCGCCGCGGTACAAGTCACCATGATCGGGACGGGCGTTGCGCGCGGTGAGCGGCTGACGCTGCCGCAGCAGGTGGGTATGACGCTGGCGCTCCTGGGCCTCATTGCCCTGCTGCTGCCCGGTTCCAGCGCCCCGCCCTTGCCAGCAGCGCTGAGCATGCTGGCTGCCGGTATTGCCTGGGGCATTTACTCGCTGCGCGGGCGCGGTGCCAGCAACCCTACCGCGGTGACCGCGGGCAACTTTCTGCGCGCGGCACCGCTGGCAATTCTCCTCAGCCTGGCGCTGCTGCAGAGCCAGAACCTGGACAGCCAGGGGGTGCTCTATGCGCTGGCCTCCGGCGCTGTTACCTCGGGGCTGGGCTACGCTATCTGGTACGCCGCACTGCCGCATCTGCGCGCCAGTGTCGCGGCAACCGTACAGCTGAGTGTGCCGGTCATTACCACACTCGGCGGCGCGCTGTTACTGGCCGAACCGCTGACCCTGAGGCTGCTGCTCGCATCGGCGATGATCCTCGGCGGTATCGCGCTGGTGTTGCGCAAACAGGTGGCCAATAACTGAACCTCGGGGCATGGCCGTCGTCACAATGCCTGGCATAAAACATCCTGCCTGATGCAAGATGGGCAACCGCCCCGCCCTGTCGCCTGCCTCCGAGGAAGGATTCCATGCAACTACTGTCCCGCCGTGCGACCTGGCGCATCGCATCCGTTACCCTGCTGCTGACCGTCCTGGTTATCGCCTGCAGCGCCGTTCAGACCTACCCGCACGCCGAACCGGTGGTGGCGACGCACCAGAGTTTCGACTATCAGCGCGACATCAGGCCGATTCTGGAAACCAGGTGCATGGCCTGTCACGGCTGCTACGACGCCCCCTGCCAGCTCAAACTGACCAGCGCCGAGGGCATTGAACGCGGTGCGTCCAAGAAGCAGGTCTACGACGGCACGCGAATTGACGACGCCGAGCCGACTAGACTGGGTATTGATGCCGACAGCACCGAAGCCTGGCGGCAAAAGGGGTTTTTCTCGGTATTGCATGACGCCAACGCCGGCGCAGCCCAGCAACTCGACGGATCACTGCTTTACCGCATGATCGAACTGGGCCACCGCAACCCGTTCCCGGCCGACAGCACACTGCCGGAAGCGATCAAGATCGGCACCAAACACACCTTCAGTTGCCCTTCCCCGGGCACCTTTGACGACTACGCCGAAGAGAACCCGCACGGCGGAATGCCCTATGCCACCAGCGGCCTGAGCGATGAGGAATTTGCCACCCTCAGTCGCTGGATCAGTGAAGGCGCGGTCACTGCGCCACAGCCCTGGAACCCATCGGCGCAGGAACAGGCAAGCATCGAGCGCTGGGAAACCTTCTTCAACCAGCGGGGTGCCCGAGAGCAACTGGTCTCACGCTACCTGTTCGAGCACCTGTTTATCGCCCATCTGCACTTCCCCGACATCGCCGGCAGCAGCTTCTATGAACTGGTGCGCTCCGCAACGCCCCCGGGCCAGCCTGCCGAGCCACTGGCCACAGTGCGCCCCAATGACGATCCGGGCCAGCCGTTCTACTATCGCTTGCGCCCGCTGCGCGAAACGCTGGTCGAAAAGACCCACATCACCTATGCGCTGGATGCTCAGCGCATGGATCGCTGGCAGGAACTGTTCCTGCAGAACGACTGGGCCGTTGCCACCCCGCCCGGTTACGCCTACGCAGAACGCTCCAACCCGTTTATCACCTTTACCGCCATTCCGGCCAGGGCGCGCTATCAGTTCATGCTCGATTCGGCGGAGTACTTCGTTCGCTCCTTTATTCGCGGCCCGGTGTGCCGCGGCCAGATCGCTACCGATGTCATTCGCGACCAGTTCTGGACCGTGTTCGAAGATCCGCAGCAGGAGGCCTACGTCAATGATCCGCTCTATCGCAGCCTGACCACGCCACTGCTCGGCCTGCCCGGGCAGGACAGCGATCTCTCCGCGCTGGGTGCGGCGTGGCTGGAGTACAGCAGCAAACGCAATCAGTATCTGACGCTGCGGCACGACTATTATGCCGAGCGCAAACCCGCCGGGGCCGATATGTCCGAGATCTGGGACGGCGACGGCCACAACCGGGACGCGCTGCTGACCATCTTCCGCCACCACGACAGCGCATCGGTGCGCCGTGGGCTATGGGGCCAGGTGCCGGAGACCATTTGGGTCATGGACTACCCGCTGCTTGAGCGGACCTACTATGAGCTGGTCGTCAACTTCAACGTGTTCGGCAGCCTGTCGCACCAGGCTCAGACCCGGCTGTATTTTGACCTGATTCGCAATGGCGCCGAGCACAATTTCCTGCGTTTTGTCCCGGCACAGGCCCGCAAGGCCCTCTACGAGCAGTGGTATCAGGGCCATGCGCTGCTCAAGGACCGCATTGCCTACGCCGATGTCAGCCTCGATACCCCGGTCGCCATCCGCTACACAGAGGAAGATACCCGCAGCAACCCCGCTGTCATGGCCGCCTTCACCCGACAACTGATGGCCCGTGCAGATACGGTAGACAGCGGCCCGGACACCCTGAACCGTTGCCCGCAGAACACCTGTCAACGTCCGGAGCTGAGCGACCAGCAGCGCCACATCGATCAGCTCCTGCGCCCGCTCGGGCAGGGCACCGCTGCCAGCGTTCCGGTCATTGCACTGCTGCCGGAGGTCAGTTTCATGCGTATCCATGATGGTAAGCAGCGCTGGGTATACACCCTTGTCCACAACCGCGCCCACAGCAACGTCGCCTTCATGTTCGGTGAAGACGCCCGTCTGCAGCCGGAACGTGACACGCTCACACTGATGCGCGGCACGCTCGGCAGCTATCCCAACTTCAGCTTCGACATTCCCCTGCAGCAACTGCCGGATTTTGTCGCCTCCTTGCGTGCCACACGCGACGAAGCAGGGCTGGGCGCGGTCGCCGCCCGCTGGGGTGTGCGTCGCACCAGCCCCCACTTCTGGGACATCATGGCGGACTTCAGACGCTATGTTGAGGAAACCGATCCGTCCCAGGCAGGTCTATTCGACATCAATCGCTACCAGAACCTGTAAACCCGACATTCCACGCAGCCCCACGGCTGCGTGGATGCGGACAACCGCAAAAACGGGTTTACACTGAGGACACGGCCGGTCGACGAAAACACGGCCACACAGAAGAGGATTCTCCATGCTGCTTTCCCCGTCACGTCTGCTGCTTGCTGCAGCCTTCGGCTGGCTGCTGGCGGGCTGCGCCCATAACGCCGCCCCGGAAGACGACAGCACGCCCGCCACCACGGCAGAACAGCAAGTAGTGCCACAGACCCGGCAGGTGAGCGGAGCGATAAGCTACCGCGAGCGTATTGCCCTGCCGCCGGGCAGCGTCGCCCACGTCCGACTGCTGGATGTGTCACGCGCTGACGCCCCGGCCACCGTGCTGGCCGAACAGAAAACCACGCTGATCGGCATGTCGGTTCCGGTGCCGTTCGAGCTCAAGGTGGAACCCCGCATGTTTCTGCCGCAGGCGACCTACACCGTGTCCGGCCAGATTCGCGGGACCGACGGAAAGCTGCTGTGGACTACCGACACCCACTACCCCATTGACCTCAGTCAGGCGATCAACGACCTGGGCACCCTGATGATGATCAAGGTCAGCGGGCGGGTGCCTGACGACGCCGAGGTGATTGATGTCAGCACCCTGCTGCCACTGCAGGCACGGGGTAACGAGCCCGGCTGGATGCTGACCATCGACAGCGAACGGATGCGCCTGACCCGTCAGGACAGCAGCGCCGCCCAGCTTACACCGACGCCGACAGCAACCCGTCAGGGCGACACCATACGCCTTGATGCCGGGACGACACATCAGATGGTTGTCGAGATAACCCCGGCGCTGTGCCACGACAGCATGACCGGCATGCCATACCCCTACCGGGTTCGGGTTCAGCGCGAAGCGACGGAGCTGACCGGCTGCGGCGGTGCGCCGGAAGCCCTGCTGACCAAACACACCTGGAAAGTGCAGCATATCGATGACAAGGCAGTGCAAAGCGACACCCCGGTAACCCTCAGCTTCACCGCGGACGGGCGTATGGGTGGTCAGGGTGCCTGCAACGGCTTTTCCTCCGGCTATCAATTAACCGGAGAGAACCTCACCACCAGCGCGATTGCAGCCACCCAGAAAGCCTGCATGGATGAGCTGATGGCTCAGGATCAGGCGTTGTTCGACGTGTTGCAGCAGCTGTCGCGCTTCGATATCGATGCGCAGGGCCATCTTCTGCTGATAACGGCAGATGGCCGCAAGATCGTCGCAGAAGCCCTATAACATCAGCTGCAGCATGGACAGTCAGGCCGCTATCGGGCATTATGCCGGCGCCAATGACCCTGTACTCCGCAGGGTCAATCCCGCCATACCGAGGTACCCGCATGAGTGATCTGCCCCAATGCCCTGCCTGTCAGTCCCCCTACACCTACCAGGACGGCTTGATGTTCATCTGCCCGGAATGCGCCCATGAATGGTCGGCAGAGACAGCAGACACCCAGGCCGCCAGCGACTCGGGTATCAGGGATGCAAACGGCAACCCGCTGCAGGACGGTGACACAGTGACCGTGATCAAGGATCTCAAGGTCAAGGGCTCATCGCTGGTGGTCAAGGTCGGCACCAAGGTCAAGAACATTCGTCTGGTCGACGGCGATCACGATATTGCCTGCAAAATCGACGGTATCGGCGCCATGAACCTCAAGTCCGAGTTCGTCAAAAAGGTCTGAGCCCCGTTAGCGGCGAAAGCGCACGTGCTGACGCAACGGGCTTTCGCCGCGCCAGACAAACCCTTCCCAGTAATAATGCATAAACGAGATCAACAGGATTGCGATCCCGATGACGGCATGCTGCTGATAGCTGTTAAGAAGCCAGGCAATCAGGATCGACGCTGCAGGCAGCACCACGAACGGCGTCATACCGGCAGATGGCAGCCAGCGATACAGCCAGCCTGCTGACGTTCTCACCTGCCGGTTGCGGTCATGGGTGATGTAAACGCTGAATGCCGTCAGGTCATGTATCAGGCGCGGCATCAGGATCACCAGCAAGGTGTACCCCAACTGATTGATCATCAGTGCACTGACCAGCAGCGCACCATTGGCCCAGATAAACCAGCACCCGAGGCGCCCTTCGCAAGCCCCCGCCAACCGCCAGGTCAACAGCAGCAAGATCACACAAAGGGCACCAGCCAACCCGGCCAGCAACGCATAGACATCCGTGCCGGCGACCCGAAAATGCCCCAGATACTGCCCCACATAAACGTTCAGATAGATCGCCAGACCCGCGGCGACGGCTACCCACTTCCAGAAACGAAACAGGCGTCCTGGCCTGCGCCCGCTCAGCACAAGGGCAATGCCCAGCTGCTGCGACAGCACATGCAAGACGGTAAAGCCGGCAAAGAACACAAACAGCAACTGATAGCTCAGCGGTTGCGGACCATACCATCCGACCAGACAGATCAGCAGAAAGGCCAGCAATGCCGGCAGCAGTTGCCGACGGTAATGCCGCAGGTAGGCGCGATCCGACAGCGTCAGTGCGCTGGCGACGATATGCGGCAGGCCGAACAGCAGCGCCCACAGTGCCCAGTCATTGGGGTCGTCCGGCAGCAGGTTGTGCAGCAGTGCTCGCTGCAACACCAGCGCATCGAACGCGATGACGGCAAACGAAAGCGGGATAACCGCATAGAGCGCCAGCAGCCAGCGCCCATCAACGTAATGGAAAGACAGATCGGATTGCACGGCAGGCCCGCATGAACAAGTGTGCGACCTACTTGATCACACCCTGCCCTGCGCGCCCATCACCCGAAACAGTGAACCTCAGCCCACCACCAGCGTTGCCAGCCAGGCAACCAGCAGCGAACAGACCACGATAATCGTCAGCGGCTTGCGCAGCGCCGGGTACCAGACTGGCGCGACCCCGTGATTGACCGCCCAGATGTCGGCAAAATACAACGCTGCAAAGGCGACCAGAATGACCGGCAACCCGAGGACGTTAGGCAATGCCAAGGCTACCCATCCGAGCAACGGCGGGATGACCGAAAGCCCCAGCTGAACAGGAGCCTTGTCGCTGTTCTCCTCGGCGCGCATCGCCAGGCCCCAGTGAATGGCGCCCATGAAGGCCAGAATGATGGCGGCATAGGCCAGCAGCTCCTCGAGCACCCTGTCGCGCCAGGCCTCGGGGGTGAGCCAAAGGCCCAATGCCCCGGTTACAAAGGGAATGAGCCCCGCCAGGCCAAGCCCTAACGCCAGACGAGGGGGACGCGTTGCGCCGAATGGATGCATGCAAACTCCGCTGCCAACTATGCCGGGATAGGCCCAATCGATTATAAGAGTCGACGCTTGACTGGCAAGCCCGCCGAACGCCGCCGTGGCAGATTGCGCAGCAACCGCTTGAGGTGCGCGCGCAGCAGCGCCGCATCAGCGTTACCACCCGCATACTGCTGGGCAACGAAGCAGTCAAAAAACGCTGCCAGCAGGTCAGCCTGCGAGGGCAGTGCGCACCCAATACGCTGCTGCCAGTCCCGCGGCCCCTCCCCGGCCTGCGCGCCAAGGCCAAGCGGGCGCAGACGCCGATCAAGCTGCTGCCAGGCGCGTTGCGCCGGTGTGCCGGTACGCCGGGCGGGCCGCAGCCAGAAAAACGCCTGCACTGCCATCAGGGTAAACACCAGCGCCAGCACAATCACACCGATCCGCTGCCAGTCGGCAGTGCCAAGCCAGCGTCGGAACAGGGCCAGCTGCTCCTCCGAACGAAAATTCAGCACCCGCCGCTGCCACTGATAGTTCAGATCATCCCAGCTAAGGCGCAGGCTGTTGAGCCAACTGACGCCGCGGTAGCGCGCTCCTGACAGCGGCGCATCTGCAAGGAAGCTGCCTTCCTCGCGCATGGCCTCTTCCAGTCCGCGCTCGATGCGCGTGGGGGCAACCTGAAAAGTCGGATCAAAGGCGGTCCACCCGGTTCCCGGCAGCCACGCCTCAACCCAGGCATGGGCATCAAACTGATGTACCAGTAAATATCCACCCCTGGGATTCAGCTCGCCGCCCTGATAGCCGGTGACGATACGAGCCGGAATCCCGGCCGCACGCAGAACGAATGCCATGGCACCGGCGTAGTGCTCACAGAAACCACGGCGGGAATCGAAGAGGAACTCGTCATTGGCATGCTGGCCAAGCGGCGACGGCTGCAGCGTGTAATAGAACGGCTGTTCGGAAAAATGCGCCAGCACCGCCTGGATCAGTTGCGCATCACTGCCATACTCGGCACGCAGCTGTCGGGCCCAGGCACGGGCACGCGGGTCACCGCTGGGCGGCAGTTGCAGCTCACGGCGACGCTCACTGACCGAGAGCCCTTCCGGTTGCAGCAGGGCATCGCTATGGGCCGTGGCCGTATAGGCGAAGGTACCGCTGAGCGGCCGCAAGGCGCGCAAGGTGTCATCGGCCAGCCGGTTGACCTGGGGCGTACTGCTGACGCTCCCGCTTAAGCTATACAGCCAGTTGCGACCGCTGGGCTCGGCAACCACCTGATAAACGAGCGCAGCGCCTGCCGTACTAAGGGGTGGCACGGTACGCTGTTCCAGACGCTGATCGTAGGACCAGGTGCGCCCATCAAAGCGACTAAGTGTCAGGGCCCGCCAGTACAGGGTCGATGCCGGCGGCACCTGTCCGTCGAACTCAACCCGAAAGGCCAGCTCCGGCGACTGCGCCAGATTGGCGATGTCCGCCGGCGCCATACTCTCGGACAGGCCGGTGCGGGCGCTGCTGCCGGGTACATTGACCGACCACAGCGGTGCCAGCCGGGGAAAGAACAGAAACAGCACCAGCATCAACGGCAGCGCCTGCAAGACCATAGCGCCGGCCCGGCGCAACGCGGCGGCCGGATCATTGCGCGCCGGGCTCTGCTGCAGGCCTACAAGCGCCGCTACCAGAATCAGCGCGCAGAATCCCTGGTAAAGGGCCAGCGGAATGCCCTGATCAAACAGAAACGCGGTCGCGACAATGAAGAAGCCGAGGTAAATCACCACCAGCGCGTCACGCGGGCTGCGCATTTCCAGCAGCTTGAGCATGAACAGCAGGAGCAGCAGCATCACGGTGGCATCCAGCCCGATCAGCGTGCCCTGGGAGACATACACCGCCAGCCCGGTCAACAGCAGACCGCCTGCGCGCAGCAGACGCCCGGGATAGCCCCAGCGCATACGCTGAATCTGCACCCGCCAAAGTGCACAACCCAGCCAGAGCACCGCGATCCACCAGGGCAGGCGGGGCAAATGCGGCACCAGTACCACCAGTTGGGCAATCAACAGCCAGGCAAGGCTGTTACGCGGAATCAACGCGGTCATCGCTGCGGCTCCAGACCATACAGCGCCAACGCCCGCAGGCACTGCTCACGATGCGCAGGGCCGAGCGCCGGTTCGATACGCTGGCCGGGCAGCCTCAGTCCGTAGGCGCGGCGAGCGTTCTCCAGCGCCAGCACCCAACCGGTCATTACCCCGAGCCGTTCCTCCAGATCACGACCGACCGCGCTGGTCAGGTCAAGCCACAGACTCTGCTGCTGCGGCTCGGCGAATATTTTGCTGTGCAAACCCTGGCCGCGCGACCAGGCGCGCCAATCGAGACGCCTGCGCGAATCACCCGGCTGATAGGCGCGCAGGCCCTGAAAATCGTCCACCCCTTCGACCAGCGCCTGATCCTGATCGTGCTCCGCGCCCTCCGGCGCACTGCCGCGCGGCAACGGGCGGCTGACCGGTCTGGGGTAGACCAGCACCTGCCAGTCCAGATCGACCAGACTCCAGGCCTGAAACCAGCCAAGCGGAAAGCGCGTCTCGACCCTCAGCCGCTCAAGTGTTAACCAGCCTCGATGATCGGTCGGGTAATACAGGGTCAGTGCCTGCTCGCCGCCGGCGGGCACATCAACCGTATGCAAGCCAGCCTTCGGCCAGCTCAGACGCAGTGCCTGATGTTCCCGCCGCGAGCTGCTGAGCACCAGGCCCAGCGGGGCCTGCTCCCCCGCAAACACCGGCCTGCCACCGGTTGCCCTGAGCTGCACCCCGGCCAGATTGCGGTAAGTATGATGCAGGGCCACCCAGAACAGGCTGAGCAGCGTGAAGGTCAGGCCGTATACCAGGCTGTTCTGATAGTTGATAGCGCCTACCAGCATGATCGCCAGCAGCAATAGAAAGCCAGCGCCGGCCTTGCCCGGAATAATGAAAATACGCCGGTGATCGAGCCGAATCTGCTGCGCGGGCGGTATGCGGCGGCGCAACCAGCCACGGTGCCACTGGCGCAGGCGCTCACGTATTGCGTCGCTCACACCGGCGACACCTCGCTCAGCAACCAGCGCGCCAGACTGTCGCCGCCATGCCCGGCCGGATCGTGGGTGGCGCGCAGACGATGGCTGACCACGGCAGGCAATACCGCCTGCACGTCTTCGGGAATGACGTAATTGCGCTGTTCCAGCAGTGCCCAGGCGCGGGCTGCGGCCAGCAGGCCCAAACTGGCCCGTGGCGACAGCCCCCAGGCACACGCGTCACTGTTGCGGGTGTGGTTGACCAGCCGCAGGATGTAGTCGATCAGCGCTTCACTGGCGGTAACCTGCGGCACCAGCGCCTGCAGTGCACAGAGCTGCTCACGACCAAGCACGGTCCTGATGGCGTCCAGGCGGACCCGACGTGCATCGCCCTGCAGCAGGCTCTTCTCGGCCGCCTCGCTGGGGTAACCGAGCGACAGACGCATCAGAAACCGATCCAACTGCGACTCGGGCAACGCGAAGGTGCCGGACTGGGAAACAGGGTTCTGGGTGGCGATCACGAAAAACGGATCGGGCAGCGGGCGGGTCGCCCCGTCAACCGTCACCTGGCCTTCCTCCATTGCTTCAAGCAAGGCGCTCTGGCTCTTCGGGGTCGCACGGTTGATCTCGTCGGCCAGCACCAGCTCGGCAAAGATGGGCCCGGGATGAAACACAAACTGGGCGGTATTGCGGTCAAATACCGAGGTGCCGAGGATGTCACCGGGCAGCAGGTCACTGGTGAACTGAATACGCTGGTAACTCATGCCCAGTACCCGGGCCAGCGCCTGCGACAGCGTCGTCTTGCCCATGCCGGGCAGATCCTCGATCAGCAGATGCCCTTTGGCCAGAATGCAGGCCAGCGCCAGCTTGATCGCCTGGGATTTGCCCAGCAGCACCTCACCTATGGCGTCCTGCGCCGCACTCAACACATCCTTCATGCTTACCTCTTCTCCGGGCTACCATGCCATGGTAGGTGCAAGCGCTGTTACGCGAAAGCCAAATGCAATAGCTTGTAACAGCCTGCACATCACCCATCAGGAAATCCGAGGGGGTTGAATGTCACTGTTTCGCACGATGGTCCTGCTGCTGACAAGCCTGCTGGGCGGCTGCTCGGCGCTGGCCCCGGTCAATTGGCTGGTGCCTGAAAACGGCTACAAAACCCTCACCGATCTGCCCTACGGTGACTTGCCACGCCAGCGGCTCGACGTATACCTGCCGACGGACCTGAAAGCCAACGCCCCGGTGGTGGTGTTCTATTACGGCGGCAGCTGGCGCAATGGCGAACGCGCAGATTACCGGTTTGTCGGCCAGGCGTTGGCCAGTCGCGGCATTATCACCGTGATCCCGGACTACCGGCTGTATCCCGAGGTCCGCTATCCCGATTTTTTGCGCGACAGCGCCAAGGCACTGGCCTGGACCCGGGCCAACCGCAGCAACTGGCAAAGCCCTGCCGGTCCGCTGTTCGTCATGGGCCACAGTGCCGGCGCCTACAACGCCGCCATGCTCGCGCTAGATCCGCGCTGGCTGGCACAGGAACAACTTGCCCCCGAGGTGCTCAGTGGCTGGATCGGTCTCGCCGGGCCCTATGACTTTCTGCCGATCATCAATCCCAATGTGCAGCCGGTTTTCTATCACCCGCAGACGCCGGTCGACTCCCAACCGCTGGTCCACGCCAGTGCCGCCAGCCCGCCGGCCCTGCTGCTTGCCGGAGCCGATGACAGCCTGGTTGACCCGCAGCGCAACACCCGGCAACTCGCCGAGGCCCTGAGCGACTATCAGGTTGCCACGCAAAGCGCGATTCTGAGCGACATGGGGCACATCAAAATTCTGCTCACACTGGCAGCGCCCTTTCAGGACCGGGCTCCGATGATTGAGCAGATCACCGGCTTCATAAGTCGGCACGGCAAGCGGGATGGCGGGCAGCAAGTCAGCACGGATCCGGCTGTAGCCTCAGCCAGAACCAACTAGGAAAAAACGGCACAAGCAAGGGAAGTCAGGGCAACGCCGTCAACCGGACAAACCGAAAAATCCGAGAAGGCCGGGTGATGCTGGAAGGAAAGGGAACGAAGAGGTTAAGCGCAGAGACGCGGTACCGGCGGGTCAACGCCGCCGGTACCGCAGCCGATTACATGCCGACGGCCATACCGACTCCAGCCAGACTGATCAGGGCGCCCAGGCTGCCCATCACGACGCGCGCGGCCTTGCGCTCCTGCAGCCACAGGCCGCCAAACAGACCGGCTGCGTGCAATGCTGCGGTAGCGACCGCGAAGCCCAGCGCGTAGCTCAGCGCACCTGCAGCAGCAGGCATTTCAGCACCGTGGGCGTAGCCGTGGAACAGCGAGAAGCCAGCCACCAGCAGCGCCACCGGCGCAGTCTGGCCACGCTGCACAACAACCAGCAGCGCGCCCAGTACGATGACCGAACCAACGATGCCCAGTTCAACGCCCGGCAGGTGAACACCGGCCATCGCCAACGCCCCGCCAACCAGCATCACGGCAACGAACAGCAGCGGCAGCAGCCAGCGGGCAGCACCACCCAGCTTGGCGCCGCACAGACCAACCGCCACCATCGCCAGCAGGTGATCCATGCCCATCAACGGGTGCGTGATCCCGGCGGCCAGTCCCGAGACATCATGGCCGGGGTGCGCCTGTGCCAGTCCGGGCAGCAGGGCAAGAGTGGCAATCAAGCCAAGGCGTTTGTTCAGTTGTGTCATGTCAGGCTCCTTGTTGCTGTGCAGTTTCCGGCAGAGCCTTGAGCATGCCCTGACGAACGATGAATTCGATGATCTGGTCCACGCCCTGACCGCTTTTGAGGTTCGAGAATACGAACGGACGCTCGCCACGCATCTTCTTGGCGTCACGGTCCATGACACCCAGATCGGCACCGACCAGCGGGGCCAGGTCGGTCTTGTTGATGATCAGCAGATCGGAGCGGGTGATGCCCGGGCCGCCCTTGCGTGGAATCTTGTCGCCGGCAGACACGTCGATCACGTAGAGGGTCAGGTCAGACAGCTCCGGGCTGAAGGTCGCAGCCAGGTTGTCACCGCCGCTCTCCACCAGCACCAGTTCCATGTCCGGAAAGCGCTCCTGCAGCTCGGCCACCGCGGCCAGGTTCATGGACGCGTCTTCGCGAATCGCGGTGTGCGGGCAGCCGCCGGTTTCTACCCCCAGAATGCGATCTTCCGGCAGCGCCTGATGGCGCAGCAGAAAATCGGCGTCTTCGCGGGTGTAGATGTCGTTGGTAATCACGCCCAGGTTGTAGTGCGGATACAGGCGCTCGCAAAGGGTGCGCACCAGTGCGGTCTTGCCGGACCCGACCGGTCCGCCGATGCCTACCCGCAGTGCAGGTCTGGAAGTCATGTGTCAGTGCTCCTTAAGATCGAAACAATCGGGTGTATTGATGTTCATGGCGGGCGCTGGCAAAGGCCAGGCCCGGTAATCCTGCGCCGAGATCATCGGCGGACAGTGTGGCGGCGGTATCCACCACCGCAGGCAAATCGGGCAGCATGCGATCCAGCAACCGCTGGGCGTCGGTCTGCCCGAGCGGAATCAGCTTGGTAGCGGCGCCGGTCTGGTTTTCCAGCCAGCTCCAGAGCGCACCCAGCGCCAGCGCGCGAGCGCCGGTCTGCCAATGCTGGCCGGCCATTGCCAGTGCGGTCATCAGCGCAATCGGCTCGCCCTGCGGCCATTCGATCGCCGCCGGCACCGCCAGCGACTTGAGCAGGCGCAGCAGCGCCCCACCCTGCTGGCTGTCTTCCAGATAAAGCTCAGCGGTTTCCCGGTTGGCCAGCAGCCAGTCATTCCAGGAAAACAGCGCGCCTTCGTCGTCGCGCTCCAGCGCGTCGTACTGGCGCAGCAGCAACGGAATATCCAGCTTCGCCAGCGAGTGACCCAGCAAACCGCCCAGCCACTGGGCGGCACTGTCGATGTCACTCACCCAGTTCTGCTCAATGGCGTACTCCAGCCCTTGCGAGTAGGCGTAGGCACCAATCGGCAGCGCCGGGCTGGCCAGCTGCAGCACACGCAGCAGGGCGAGATCAGCGACCGGGCTCACCTCAGTCATGGGCATGCCCAGCGAGGCGCAGCAGCGGCGCGGCCGGCGTGGCTACGCTGTGGCTGTGGTTGTGATACGCGCCCTTCTCCGGGTTGAACGGAGCGGTGATCTGATCGACCTCCAGCCCGAAGCCAACCAGCATGGCGTCCAGCACGTGATCGCACTGGTAGCGCAGCTCGGTGGCGTGCACCTCCAGCGCGACGTGGCGGTTGCCCATGTGGTAGGCCGCGCGGGCCAGTTTCAGGGTGTCGTCACAGACCACGCGCGAGAGCTTCTCCGGCGCAGCAGCAATCATCAGCACGCTGCCATCCAGGCACTGCAAGCGATCGCCCTGCGCCAGCACGCGGCCACGGGGCAGAAACAGACCGACTTCCTCACCGGCAACCGTCTTGGCGCGCAGGCGGCTGCGGGTACGCAGCTCGTAGGTCAGTTCCAGTACGTGGTCATGGGGGCCGGACTCTTCCAGCCAGGCATGACATTCCAGCATCGTGCTCTCCTTAAAACAGGTAATAACGCTGCGCCAGCGGCAGCTCATCGGCTGGCTCGCAGAGCAGCTCAACGCCGTCGGCCTTGACCACGTAGGTCTGCGGATCGACGCTGATGTCCGGCTGATAGTCATTCAGTTTCATATCAGCCTTGCTGATGTTGCGGGTGTTGCGAACGGCCTCGAGACGACGCTTGAGGCCCAGTCGCTCAGCCACGCCGCCATCGATCGACGCCTGCGATACGAAGGTCACACAGGTGGTGTCCATGCCGCGGCCGAAGGCACCGAACATTGGCCGGTAGTGCACCGGTTGCGGCGTCGGGATCGAGGCATTCGGGTCGCCCATGGGGGCAGCCGCGATGGCGCCGCCCTTGAGGATCAGGCTCGGCTTGGTGCCAAAGAAGGCAGGCTTCCACAGCACCAGGTCCGCCAGCTTGCCGACTTCGATCGAGCCAACCACATGACCGACACCCATGGTGATCGCCGGGTTGATGGTGTACTTGGCGATATAGCGTTTGACCCGCGCGTTGTCGGACCAATCGTCGTCGCCCTCCAGCGGGCCGCGCTGCACTTTCATCTTGTGCGCGGTTTGCCAGGTACGGGTAATCACCTCACCGACGCGGCCCATGGCCTGCGAATCGGAGGAGATCATGCAGAAGGCACCCAGGTCATGCAGGATGTCTTCAGCAGCAATGGTTTCGCGGCGAATACGCGAGTCGGCAAAAGCAACGTCTTCAGCAATGGCCGGATCAAGGTGGTGGCAGACCATCAGCATGTCGAGGTGCTCGTCGACGGTGTTGATGGTGTAGGGCCGCGTCGGGTTAGTCGACGACGGCAGCACGTTGGATTCGCCGCAGGCCTTGATGATGTCCGGTGCGTGACCGCCGCCAGCGCCTTCGGTGTGATAGGTGTGAATCACCCGGCCGTTGATGGCCGCCAGGGTATCTTCCACAAAACCGGATTCGTTCAGGGTGTCGGTGTGGATCGCCACCTGCACGTCGAAGGCATCAGCCACGCTCAGGCAGCAGTCGATCGCTGCCGGGGTGGTGCCCCAATCTTCATGCAGTTTCATGCCCATGGCACCGGCCTGAATCTGCTCTTCCAGCGGGTCCGGCAAGCTGGCGTTGCCCTTGCCGAGAAAACCCAGATTCATCGGGAAGCATTCGGCCGACTGCAGCATCTTGCCGATATGCCAGGCACCCGGGGTACAGGTGGTTGCGTTGGTGCCGGTGGCCGGGCCGGTGCCGCCACCGATCATGGTGGTCACACCGGACATCAGCGCCTCATCAATCTGCTGCGGGCAGATAAAGTGAATATGCGCGTCGATGCCACCGGCGGTAAGGATCATGCCCTCACCGGCGATGACTTCGGTGCTCGGGCCGACGATGATATCGATTCCGGGCTGAATGTCCGGGTTGCCGGCCTTGCCGATGGCCTGGATGTTGCCATCCTTGATCGCCACGTCGGCCTTGATAATGCCCCACCAGTCAACGATCAGGGCATTGGTGATGACGGTATCCGGCGTCTCGGCGCGGGTACGCTGGCTCTGGCCCATGCCATCACGGATGACCTTGCCACCACCGAATTTCACTTCTTCGCCGTAGCGGGTCAGGTCCTTCTCGACGCTGATCCACAGTTCGGTATCACCGAGGCGAACGCGGTCGCCGGTGGTTGGGCCGTACATTTCCGCATAGGCCTGTCTGCTGATTTCCATTGTTCGCTTCTCCCAATCTGCTCAGAGACTGCCCATGACGTCGCCACGGAAGCCATACACCTTGCGCTCACCTGCCAGCGCTACCAGTTCTACCTCGCGGCTCTGCCCCGGCTCAAAACGCACCGCGGTACCGGCGGCGATGTTGAGACGAAAGCCTCGCGCCGCATCGCGATCAAACTGCAGCGCCGGGTTGGTCTCGGCAAAGTGGTAATGGGAGCCAACCTGCACCGGACGATCACCGCTGTTGGCCACACTGATCACCAGCGTTTCGCGTCCTTCATTCAGTTGCAGCACGCCGGGGCGGGTCTGCACTTCTCCTGGAATCATGATGGGCTCCTACGGAATCGGGTTATGAACGGTGACCAGCTTGGTGCCGTCCGGGAAGGTGGCTTCGATCTGGACCTCGGCGAGCAGCTCCGGCACACCGGGCATGACCTGCTCGCGGGTCAGCAGCGTGCGGCCATAACTCATCATCTCGGCTACGCTGCGACCATCGCGCGCGCCTTCCATGATGGCAGCGCTGATATAGGCCATCGACTCGGGGTAATTCAGCTTTACGCCACGGGCCAGCCGGCGCTCGGCCAGCAGCGCGGCGGTAAACAACAGCAGCTTGTCTTTCTCGCGGGGGGTCAGCTCCATGAAGAGGGCTCCATCTCAAGTGTTCCAGATGCGTGGTGCACAGGGTTCACGCCCGTTGATCAACGGACGCAACTGCCGCCACAGACGAATAAAGGTATTGCGCGCATGCTCGGCATGCAGGCCAAGATAACGGCCGATCAGCAGCCCGTTGCGCTGGGTCAGCGCCAACTCCGGGCAGTCGGTCAGGCTGTCACGCAGATCATCCATCTGCTGGCGGTCCAGCTGCACGGTCGCCAGCCAGGTACCACTGACGCCACAGCCGCCAAGCCCCCAGCGGGCTTCCAGCAGCGGATCGCCACCAATGAACTGGTTGCGCTCGATATAGATCGGCCGGCCATCGCGCCAGACATCCAGCCGCTGGTCTACCTGACCATAGCTGAAGCCCTCTCCCGCTGCCGGGCGACCAAGGCAAAGCAGGTCCCAGGCAACGCAGCGGGCGTCTGCCGCCAGATCGATACGGGTAATCATGCGCGCGTGGCAGCCCTCAAAGGCGATGGTGTCCTGCGGCAGATACTCCAGACTGCTGCCAGCCGCCAACGTAAAGCGATTGTGCTGTACCTGCAGGGTGCCGTTATCACGGGCACGGTAGAACTTGCCGGAGGATGGCGTAGTCAGGACAGCACAAGCGTTCTCCTGCATGTCGGCCTGCAGACGCAGATTGTCACCACTGACCAGCCCACCCGGCGGATGCAGAATATACAGATGCGGGCAGTCCAACCCTTCCGGGGTAAATGGACGCTGCACGCGCAGCGGGCCTCGATGACTGGTATGGGCAAGTTGTGTACGCGCACCGGAACGCACAAAGCCCAGCCGCAAACCGGCCTGCCAGTTCAAAGCGCTGTCATGCTGCTCCAGGTGCCAGGCGTGTGTCATGCGTGCTCATTCCCAATCAATAATCCCGATTTACAGAGCAAGTGCCATGCCACATAAGGAGTCCCGGGTTCCGGGGGACGCACGAGGACAGCGCAGCCATCAGCGCACCAATATGGATCACTGACCATTTGGACAGCTTTTACATGCACCATGATGAAGCACAATTAGAAACACTCACCGCCTTGCAACTGCGCGCCAATCTGGTAGGGTCGACGGGTCGGCGTCCTGTCGACGTTTTCCCTTACCTCATTTTTACCCAACTCTGATCAAGGAGTAGTGCCGTTCGCCATGAACAAATCCCCTGCAATCGTCCTGACCCGTCTGGATGTTCAACGCCTGGAAAAGGTAATGGCCGATATACCGGCCCCGCTGGAAATGCTCGAAGCGCTTGAGGACGAACTGCTGCGCGCACGTGTCATCAGCCACAAGCAGATCCCCAAGGACGTGGTTACGATGAACTCGACGGTGCGTTTCATTGACGAGGCCAGCGATCGGGAGTTTGTGCTGACCCTGGTCTACCCGGATCAGGCGGGCCGTCCCGGCACCATTTCCGTGCTGGCACCGGTTGGCATGGCGCTGCTCGGCCTGAAGATCGGCCAGAGCATCAACTGGCAGGGTCCGGCCGGCCGCCCCCTGCACCTGAAGATCATTGATGTGCTCTATCAGCCGGAAGCCAACGGTGACTTCCACCTCTGAGTGATTGCCCCTGACCGGGGCAATGCACCGTATCAGGGCATTTCTTCGCTGCGTTCATGGGACAACTCGAGCGCAGCGCGATCGGTCCACTCTTCACTGAGTTCCGCCTTGACCGAGACGCCCAGTTCCTTGAACTCGTTGACCTGCTTGACCAGGTTGCCGCGTCCGTCGACCAGCTGGTCCCGCGCCTTGCGATAGGCCTGCGAGGCCTTGTCCAGACTGCTTTCAATGCCGTCCATGCTGGACAGAAAGGTGCGCAGCTTGTCGTGAATCTTACCGGCCCGGTCGGCCAGCTCCGCGGTGTGCCGGTTCTGGTCTTCAAAGCGCCACAGCTGGCGCACGATATTCAGACTGGTCAGCAACGTGGTTGGAGTCGCCACCAGCACATTCTGTTCAATCGCCTTCTGGAACAGGCTCTCATCCGCCTTCAGCGCCTCAACAAAGGCCGATTCGATGGGGATGAACATAAACACCATCTCCGGCGCATTCAGCCCCGGCAGCTCAAAGTAGTTGCGATCCGACAGCTCACGAATACGATCACTGACCGACTGCACGTGCTCACTCAGGGCAATGCGCCGCTCGGCCTCGTCCTCGCTGTTGATATAGCGGGTGTAGGCGTTGAGCGACACCTTGGCGTCGATGATCAGGTGTTTGTCCTGCGGCAGATAGACCAGCACGTCCGGGCGCTGGCGTTTGCCTTCGGCGTTGTTGATGCTGACCTCACGCTGGAAGTCCTTGCCGGCACGCAGCCCCGAGCGTTCCAGCACGTTCTCCAGAATCAGCTCACCCCAGTTACCCTGAGTCTTTTTCTGGCCGCGCAGCGCGGTGCTGAGATCATGCGCTTCCTGGGTAATCTGACGGTTCAGTTCCTTGAGATGATTGAGCTCTGCCGCCAGGGTGGCCTGCTGCTGGGTGTCCTTGTGATGGATGTCTTCAACCTTCGCGCGAAACTGGTCGATCTGCTCACGGAAGGGTTTCAGCAGCGCATCCAGCGACTGCTGACTGGTCTGGGAAAAGGCCTGCCCCTTGGCTTCGAAGATCTTGCCCGCCAGCTGTTCGAACTCCATCTTCAGCTGCTCACGGCTGTCCTTGAGCAGTTGCTGTTGCTCGGCAAAGTGCTGCTGGCGCTGCTCGAGGGAGCTTTCGAGGGTCGAGTGACGAACCTTGAGGTCTTCATACTCACTCTGCACTGCATCCAAACGGCCCTGCAGACGCTGACGCTCGCTGCGCAGCTCATCCAGCTGACGCCCCTGCTCTGCCCCCAGCGTCTGTGCGCGCTCGGCCTGAAGTTGCCAGTGCTGCTGCTGGGCCTGCTGTTCGCTGAGCCTTGATTGCAGCAACTTTTGCTGCTCACGCAGCTCGGCCAGGGACTCCTGAAGATGCTCAATGCGAGTCAGCTGCGCGCCGCGCTCACTGCCCTGCTGATGCAGCTCCAGCTGGGCCTGCTGCGCGGTAATCTGCGCCTCCCCGAGCTGCGCCTGCACCTCGGCAAGCTGCTCCTGCAGCGCGCTGCTGCGGCGCATCAACAGCCAGGCAGTGAGCCCCCAGCCAGCCAGCAATGCGAGGGAAAGCACAGGTAACAACAGAGTCAGATCAAGCGCGGGCATGCAATTCTCCTTTAACTGCCGCCATTATCCCTGCGCGCGCACTGGAATGTAACCGCCTTAGCGGCTGCGCAGCGACCCCAGCAGCCCGCGCACAATCTGTCGACCAAGCTGAGTGCCGATGGAACGCATGGCGCTGCGGCCAAACGACGTGATCATGTCCGTCACTTCATCGGCCATGCTCTTTTCACGCCGGCTGCGCGTGGTGCCCTGCTTGCGCGTTTCCGGTTTTTCTTCCGACATCGAACGCTCGGCCTGCTGTTGCAGCAATTCATAGGCAGACTCGCGATCAACCGGCTCGTCGTACACTCCCTTGAGCGGTGAAGCGGCGAGCATGGCAGCGCGCTCGGCGTCCGTAATCGGCCCCATCTGACTGTCCGGCGGTCGCACCCAGATCTGCTGCACGATGGACGGCGAGCCTTTTTCATCCAGCACCGAGACCAGCGCCTCACCCACGCCCAGAGCAGTGATCACGGCTTCGGTATCCAGATCCGGGTTGGTGCGGAAAGTCTGGGCCGCAGCACGGACTGCTTTCTGGTCCCGCGGAGTAAACGCGCGCAGCGCGTGCTGCACCCGGTTGCCTAGCTGCGCCAGCACGGCATCCGGCAGGTCGAGCGGGCTTTGAGTCACGAAGTACACGCCCACACCCTTGGAGCGGATCAACCGCACGACCTGTTCAATCCGATCCAGCAGCGCCTTGGGGGTGTCATTGAACAGCAGGTGCGCCTCATCAAAGAACAGCACAAACCGGGGCTTGTCGGCATCACCAACCTCCGGCAGCTGCTCAAACAGCTCGGACAGCAGCCATAGAAGGACACAGGCATAGCCGAGCGGGCTCTCCCGATACAGGCGCTCGGCATGCAGGATATTGACCACGCCCTGACCGTGCTCGTCGACCTGGAGAAAGTCATCCAGCGAGACGGCAGGCTCGCCAAACAACGGCTCCCCGCCCTGCTGTTCCAGACGCAGCAACGAGCGCTGGATAGCGCCGACGCTGGCCGGTGAGATATTGCCGTAACGCGGCCCCAGTTCGGCACGGTGCTCGTGGACATGATTGAGCATCGCCCGCAGGTCTTTCATGTCGAGCAGCAGACAGCCCTGATCATCAGCGACCCGGAACAGAATATCGATGATGCCGCTCTGGGTTTCATTCAGCCCCAACAACCGCGACAGCAGTTGCGGGCCAAGCTCGGAAATGGTCAGGCGCAGCGGATGCCCCTTCTCGCCATACACATCCCAAAACACCACCGGCGCACCCTTTGGCTCCAGAGCGTCAATACCTACACGCAGGGCGCGCTGCTGCAGCTTTTCCGATACCACACCCGGTTTCGCGATGCCCGAGAAGTCACCCTTGATATCGGGCACCAGCACCGGGACACCCAGTTGCGAAAAGGCCTGTGCCAACACCTGCAGCGTAATGGTCTTACCGGTGCCGGTCGCGCCCGCAATCAACCCGTGACGATTGGCCATGCGCGGCTCAATCGCCACGCCGCCAGCCTGATTGCCACCTATCAGCAGCGGGGAAATAGTCATCAGCCTCTCTCCTGGTAACCGGGACGGACGCCCCGCAGGCATTATGAACCAGGTCGCCAGCGACGCAAGCTGACCTACCCGTTGCAGGCCGAACGCACCTCGCCCCACGCCCCATCACCCCCCATTAGGGGGGGTATAAACACGAAACCTATCGGACTACATTGAGATCCTGCGGCAGAACGGCGTCCCGTCACTGCTGCGAGCCTGGGATCCTCAATAACAACAAGCGCCCGGCGCGAGGACAACATGAAGAACATAACAACAAGAACGTTTCTGACCTGCAGCCTCAAACCCATGGTTGTCGCCATCGCAATGGCTTCCGCACTGCCTGCGCATGCGGTGCGATTCGACATCGGTGAAATCGAAGGCCAATTCGACTCCAGCATTTCCATAGGCTCCAGCTGGGCAACCGCCAGCCCGGACAAGGACCTGATCTGGGCCAACAACGGTGGCAACGCCAACGCCGCCAACACCGACGACAATCGCCTGAACTTCGACAAGGGCGATGCCTTCTCGACCATTTTCAAAGGCATCCACGACCTGTCATTGCAATACGGTAATACCGGCGTCTTCCTGCGCGGCAAATACTGGTACGACTTCGAGCTCAAGGACGGGCACCAGGATCTGTACGACATCGACGATGACAATCGCAAGACCGCGGCCCAGGCCTCCGGCGTGCAGCTGCTCGATGCGTTCCTCTACCACAACTATGCCATTGGCGACATGCCGGGCTCGGTCCGCATCGGCAGGCAGGTGGTGAGCTGGGGTGAAAGTACCTTCATTCAGAATGGCATCAACAGCATCAACCCGATCGACGCGGCCGCCTTCCGTCGACCCGGCGCGGAGATCAAGGAAGGCCTTATTCCGGTCAACATGCTCTACCTGTCCCAGAGCCTGACTGAAAATCTCGGGATGGAAGCCTTCTACCAGTTGGAGTGGGATCAGACGGTCATCGACAACTGCGGTACCTTCTTCGCGCCGAGCGATACCCTGGCTGACGGTTGCTACCAGGTCGGTGTTGGGGGAAGCCAAAATGGTGCCAACGGCGATCCAACCTTTGTCTATGTACCGCGCGCCGGCGACGTAGACGCCAGGGACGACGGACAATTTGGCGTATCGTTCCGCTACTACGCGGAGGAGTTGAATCAGACCGAGTTCGGCCTGTACTTCATGAACATTCACAGCCGCCTGCCAACCTATAACACTATCGCAGCTGGCGGCCAGACGGTCATTGGTGCAGAGCCCAATTCCCAGACCGGGCAAGTTGACGTGGCCCTGTTGGGTAACTATTTCCTCGCCTACCCGGAGGACATCCGGATCTACGGTGTCAGCTTCCAGACCAACGTTGGCGGTACTGCGCTGTCAGGTGAGCTCAGCTACCGACCAAACCAGCCAGTCCAGATCAGCTCCAACGATCTGACCGGTGCAGCCCTCGGTAACGCCGTTACGCCGCTGAACACCAGTGGCCACGTGCCCGGAGCTGTTCTCGGCGTAGCCATTCCCCCCGGCACCATCATTCAGGGCTACAAGCGTTTGCCCGTTACCCAGGCGCAGGTTACGGCTGTCCGTATCTTTGACAACATCCTCGGCGCACGCAGCATGACCGTCATTGGCGAGGTTGGTTACAACCATGTCAGCGGCATCAAGAAAGGCCTGGATGAACTGCGCTACGGCCGTGACTCACTGTATGGCTCCGGGCCGTTGCCATTTGGAGCGTGCGAGGGCGCACTTAACACAGCCAACCCGTCCGACTGTACCTACGACGGCTTCTACACCAGCAGCTCCTGGGGTTACCGCGCACTGGTCAACATGGAATACGAAGGCTTCGCGGGGGTGGCGCTCAAGCCCAGCTTCGCGTTTTCACACGATGTTGACGGCACCGGTCCGAACTTTGTTGAAGGCTCCATGGCCGCCAGCGTCGGCCTGACCGGGGTGTACAACAACAAGTACAACGCCAGCATCAACTACACCAACTTCTTCGGTGGCGACTACAACCCCAACACTGACCGCGACTTCGTTGCTGTCAGCGTCGGCGTTAACTTCTAATAAGAAACGGAGCAAGCGATGAAACCGATTCACAAACGATCCCTGCAGATTCTCGGTGGCGCCATGCTCAGCGCCCTTGCGCTGTCGGTCAGCGCAGCCGTCTCCCCGGAAGAGGCGGCCAAGCTGCAGACCACCCTGACCCCGATGGGCGCCGAACGTGCCGGCAACGCCAGCGGCACCATTCCCGCCTGGACCGGCGGCATGGCAACCGATGCGGCGCCGGTCGACGCCGACGGTTTTTTTGGCGACCCCTTCGCCGGCGAGCAGCCGCAATACACCATCACTGCGGCGAATATGGATCAGTATGCGGACATGCTGACCGAAGGCCAGAAGGCCATGCTCAGACGCTACCCCGATACCTATCGCATGCGGGTCTTCCAAACCAACCGCAGCGCTACCGTGCCGCAAGAGGTGTTTGACGCGGTCGCCCGCAACGCCGTCAATACACAACTGGCCGAGGGTGGAAACGGCCTGGAAAACTTCGACACGGCCTATCCTTTCCCGATTCCGCAAAACGGTGTTGAGGTTATCTGGAACCACATCACCCGTTATCGCGGTGGCAGCTTTACCCGCGTTATCGCTCAGGCAACCCCGCAGGCCAATGGTTCGAACACCATGGTGATTCTGCAGGACGCATTCAGCTTTGCGACTGCGCTGACCGATTACGGCCCGAAGATCTCCGATAACCTGATGTTCTACTTCACCCAGCGCATCCTGTCGCCCTCACGCCTGGCCGGTGACGTGCTGCTGGTGCACGAGAACATCAACCAGTTCAAGGAGCCGCGCGCCGCATGGATCTACAACGCCGGCCAACGTCGCGTTCGTCGCGCGCCTCAGGTAGCGTACGACGGTCCGGCCTTCAGTGCAGACGGCACCCGGGTCTCCGATAACTACGACCTGTATAACGGCTCACCCGACCGTTACGACTGGAAACTGGTTGGCAAGCGTGAACTGCTGATCCCGTACAACAACTTCGCTCTTGCCTCACGCGAGTTGAAGTACGATGACATCATCCAGGCGGGCCATATCAACCAGGATCTGGTGCGCTACGAAGTGCACCGCGTCTGGGAAGTGGAAGCCACCCTCAAGGAAGGCCAGCGTCACGTCTACGCCAAGCGCCACTTCTTTATCGACGAGGATAACTGGCAAGCTGGCGCTATCGACCACTACGATGGCCGCGGGGGATTGTGGCGCGTAGCAGAAGCGATGGCCCTGCAACGCTTCGATCTGAAAATCCCCGGATACGCTCTGGAAACGCTGTACGACCTGCAGAACGGACGCTACATGGCGCTGGGCATGACCAACGAAGAACGCAAGAACTACGACTTCAGCTTCAAGGCGTCGTCTGCCGACTTCACTCCCAACGCACTGCGCGCCTCGGGTATCCGCTGATACCCACCCTCTCCCCCTGTCGTTTCCGCTGCTCCGGGCGACAGGGGGCTCCTCTGGGAGCTGCAAGCCGCCAGTTTCAAGTGGCAAGCTGATCGCCTCCACTCCACTCCACCGCACTGCTCCTGCTGCCAGCCACCGCTGCCGGCTTTTTGCTTCTGCTTTTGCTTGCGGCTTGCGGCTTGTGGCTTGCGGCTTGCGGCTGTCGCCACTAAGCCTGCTGCACCATCACCGCAGCCTGGGCGCGATTGTCGACCTTGAGTTTGGCGAAGATGTTCTTCATGTGTGACTTGATCGTCTCGGGTGTGACGTTGAGATCACGCGCTATCTGCTTGTTCGACTTGCCTTCGGCCACCAACTGAATAACCTGCCGCTCCTTGACGGTCAGCGTCAGCAACGCACCGCTTCCGCCGCCTTCCTCCTCCGGCGTATCCAGCCCAAGCATGTCGGCAAGCTGAAGCTGCAGATCAGGCGGGCAGTAACGCGCGAACAAAGCGCCAATATCATGCCCGGGCAGGTCGCCAAGCAGACTGACCATTCCCGTGTCCCTGACAATACCAACGACCGACTCCAGCAGCGCAGCGGCACTGGCGATACCGCGCTCGCGGCTCAACAGCACGCCAGTAACGATGCCCAGTTCAACGTAATACATCCAGATCTCGCTGGTGCGCATTTGCTGCAGCATAGCCAGCGCCTCATCCAACAGCGCGGGTTCACAACGTTCCAGATCCAGCGCCAGCCAGAGACGCGACAATAATGCAAAGTAGGCTCGATCAACCCATTGATCGGGCCAATCGAGCCGCGCAAGTTGCTGCAGCATGGCACTGCAGACATTGGCCTCACGCGGCTTGCGCTCAATCAGGTGCAGTCTGACCCGCTCCAGCAGCGCACGCGCCTGCAGCCTGGGCCAGCGCCGCTCCAATGCCAGCGACTCAAGCTCGTCCAGCACCCGGCGCGCCTGGGCAAAACGCGACTGATGAGCCAACAGCCGCACCTGCGTCATGCAGGCAAATGCGGTGCACTCGATAAAGCTGCCGGTCTTGATGTAAGGCAACGCCTCCTGCAGCTTTATGTCTGCTTCTGCATACTCTGCGCGCAGGTAATGACCGAAGGCTCCCAACCCCTTGGGCAATGCAGTCAATACCGGATTGGGCCGACGCAAATCCGGGGCGAATAACTCGTCGGCCTGCTCCAGCAGTCCGTCCAGCGTCGCCATGCCCTGAACGATGCGTCCTTGATAGAACTCACTCAGGGCGTACAGCGATTTGCGGTAGCACTCATGCAGGAAGTAGCCACCATTTCCCTGCTGCAGGAGTTGGGTCGGGGGCAATGCGTATAACTGGTCCCAGCGGCAGGCGCGCATGTGCGCGCCACAGAGGATATTGAGCAACACGTTGCGAGCCCACGGGCTGCCAAGGCCTGACCTGATGCAGGCATCGGCAACCGGCGCAGCCAGTCCGTAGCGATCGTCGAGCGCCCAGAGCATGGCCTTGATCGCTTGTACTTCCCAATGCAGCGCCGACGCGTCCTCTCCCGTCTCAAGCTGCTGAATCTCTGCCTCCAGCTCCTCGGCAATACGCATGGCCGACGCGTATTCCAGCGCCAGCCCCATGGCCCACGCACGGGTTACCTTGAGTGCCAGCGAGCTGTTACCCGACTGCATCTTCCAGCGTTTTTCCATCAGTACCAGGGTGCTGAAGTCACCCTGTTCCATCAGGGTGGTAGCACATTCCTGAATCCATTCTCGCAGTTGCTCCACATCGCCGCTCAACATCCCAAGCTGGATCGCATCAAACCAGAGCTGGCGCTCGGCGAACCATCGGGCTGCGCCAAGCAGGAACTGCCGCGCCGCAACGTCATCCCGGGCCAGACAGGCGCTGCGCAGGTGCTCACGAAATAACGGGTGCAGGCTGAACCAGCTGTCCTGTTCATCCAGCACATTGAGGAATAACTGACGTCGCCGCAAAAGCTGCAGGAGCGCCTCTGCCGCAGAGTCACCCAGCAGGCTGCGCAGCAACGGCAGGCTGAACTTCTCCAGCAGCCCGATCGAGCACAACGCACGGCAGGTGCCAGCATCCAACTGGCCAAGCAGCTCGTCGAACAGATTGCTGATACTGCGTGGTATATAGCGCCCGCTACCCGGTGCCGGCGCCAGCAGGTACGCTCGCAATGCCGCTATCCAGCCATCAGCGGCCTGCTGGATGCTGCACAGGTCACCGCCCTGCTCGGGCTGCAGTCCGCCCTTGCGCAGCAGATCGCGGGTTTCATCGCTATCGAACCGCAGCAGCGCCGCGTCGATATCCAGCCGATCATCGGCATAACAATGCTCGACTATCGCCTCCGGCAAATCCTTGCGACCAATAAACACCAGATGAACGTGCTCGGGCGCGCGCTGAACCAGAAAACGCAGCGCCTCGATCAGCACATCATCCGCAATGCAGTGATAATCATCGACAAAGATCGTCAGCGGTTGCGCATGCTGCTCCAGATCGGCGAGCAGCAGGCTTGCCAGACACTGCGCACTGCAGGTTGAGAGGGGGGCAGCGCACGCCAGACAGTGATTGGCAATCGACGGGAACACATGATTGATAGCGCCACACAGGTAATACAGCAGACGGTGGGCGCTGTTGTCTTCGGTATCCAGCGACAACCAGGCAACCCCATGACCCAAACTGGAGAGACGCTCGGCCCAGATGCCGGCTAGCGTGGTTTTCCCGTACCCCGGTGGCGCTTCGACAATGGCGACGCGACGCTCGGTCAGTCGCTCGGCAAGCTGCTCAAGACGTGGGCGAGGAAGAACGCCTCGGCCACGACGCGGTGGGGTGATTTTGGTCGTCAGCAACACCGGTAGATCGTTGCCCCCGTCCTGCCCGGGGGAGGATTGCGGAGCAATCCATTCCACGCGATTCCTGTTCATGAATTCGATCCATGCCGAGCACGGGCTGCCTGCGACAGCCTCTTTTTGTTATTCCACTACCTACCCTAGCAGAGCGGCAGCACAGCGCACGGCAACAGCGCCAGAGAGAAGGGGTGACCGCCATTGCCGGCCACCCCATCATACGAACGGCACTGTTTAGAGTAAATACTCAATCAGCATCACCAGTCACAGACTGAACGCCAACGGCTCACTCGGTTTCGACCTGAGTGGTTGGCAAGGCGCTCTCGTATTCACGCTGCATCACGTACAGCTTGATCTGGCGGGCCTGCTCTGCTGACAGGCTGTCCGCAAACGAGGCCATACCCTTGCCGCTGAACGCACCCTGCAAAACGATGGCTTCCCAGGCATCGCGAACGGCGTCGGAAGAATGACGCAGATCCGGGATGACGCCGCCGCCAACTGCTCCAGCGCCGTGACAGACCATGCAGTAAGTGGCATACAGGTCGGCCCCTGCGCTGATGTCAGTGGCGGCAGCGACCACCGGCTGCGGGACCCGATCGACCTGCTGCTGCAGCGGTGCCGGCGACAACGCGGCCTTGCCACCCAGCTTGAACACCAGCATGCGACTGACGTTCCGCGTGCCGACAGCAACGGCTGCATCGCCACCAAACAACGCCGCAGCGCCGCCCCATCCTGCCATCAGGGCAATGTACTGTTCGCCGTTGTGACGATAGGTCATGGGCGCGGCAATGACGCCGGTCTGTGTAGAGAATTGCCAAAGCGGCTGCCCCGCGTCAGCACTGTAGGCCTCAAGTTGACCTGCCGAGGTACCCTGAAAAACCAGATTACCTGCGGTCACCAGAGTGCCACCGTTCCAGTGGTTGGGCCGTTCCACCCGCCAGGCTGGTGCCTGTTTGACCGGGTCCCAGGCAATCAGGGCACCGGTTGCATACTCGCGCGGAAGCCCCCGGTTTTCCAGGCCGGCACCGGTGTTGAAGGCATTACGTACAACGAAGTTTCCGCCCTCGTTGGCGTAGGTCGCAGGTATCTCCTGATAGGGCAGATACACCAGTCCGGTGAGCGGGCTGTAGGACATCGAATGCCAGTTGTGTGCGCCGAAAGGGCTTGGCCAGATCAGTGCCGGCTCGGTTTCGTAACGCGCATTTGGCGCCTCGACAGGACGCCCGGTTGCCATGTCAATACGCTCTGCCCAAGTCACCTTGCCGAACTTCTCGGCAGACAGCAGCTCTCCGGTCGCCCGGTCAAGCACATAGAAAAAGCCGTTCTTCGGGGCCTGCATGATGACCTGACGCGGCTTGCCGTCGATCTCCAGCTCGGCAAGGGTCAATTGCTGGGTTGCGGTATAGTCCCAGCTATCCCCCGGGGTAGTCTGGTAGTGCCATACCAGTTCGCCTGTCTCGGGGCGCAGGGCCAGGATGGATGACAGATACAGATTGTCGCCGCCGCCAGGGCTGCGAACCTCGCGATTCCACGGAGAGCCATTGCCGGTGCCCACATACAGCAGATTCAATGCCGGATCATAGGCCATGCTGTCCCAGGCGGTGCCGCCGCCACCGAGATCCCAGCGGGTTTTCTCGCTCCAGGTCGGCAGCGCCTTTTCCAGCGCAGGCGAGGCTTGCGGCCCCTGGGCCGGGTCTGCCGGTACGGTGTAGAAACGCCAGCGCATGTCGCCGGTCGCCGCATCATAGGCCGAGAAATAGCCGCGCACACCAAACTCTGCGCCACCGTTGCCGATCAGGACCATATCATTGAGTACACGGGGCGCGCCGGTAATGGTGTAGGGCTTCTCCCTGTCGACTGTTTCCCGGGTCCAGACCGGCTTACCGGTTTTGGCATCCAGCGCGATCAACCTGCCGTCGAGCGTACCGACGTATACCTTGCCCTTCCACAGTGCGACGCCGCGATTGACCGCGTCACAGCACGCCTGGCGCCCCCGTGCACGGTCTACGCCGGGATCATAGCTCCACAGAATGCTGCCGTTCTCGGCATCCACCGCCATTACTCGACTCCAGGAGAGCGACGTGTACAGCACGCCATCGTGATACAGCGGTGTCGCCTCCAGCCCGCGGGTATTGTCCAGATCAATGGACCACGCCAGCCCAAGCTGATCAACATTGCCGGTATTGATCTGCTGCAGCGGGCTGAAGCGCTGCTGCGACCAGGTCCGATCGTAGCTCAACCACTCACTGCCATCGGTTTCTACCGTCAGCATCGCGGCGTTATCCACTGTAACCGCGGGTGCGGCAGTCGCCAGCACACATAATGACGCCACCAGGGGAAAGGCAATCAACTTCTTCATGGGCATGACTCTTCTGTTGTCGTTATTGTTGTCGTAGATCTGTTTATTGACGTTCAGACGGCATCGGCAGCGAACTGGCGAATCGCATCGGCAACCTGTGCCGGCTGCTCCAGCGCCAGCGAGTGACCGGCCGCCGAAATCACCCTGCACTGCCCGCGCCCACTGCGTTCGACTATCTGCTCGGATAGCGCCGTGCTGTAGGCATGGTCTTCAGCGCCAGCCAGGACCAGCAGCGGCACACGCAGGCCGGCAAGTTCATCGAGTACGGAGGCGCGATGGATGACCTCCCTGGCAGCTACGCCGATATCCGGCCCCAACTTGCGCATGTGCGTACGCCACCAAGCGCACAGCGCCGCGTGCTCGGGGCTGCGCAGGGTCTGATCCCCGAACATGATGTACATCAGGGTATCGACCTGATCGGCGGCACCTTCGGCAGCCAGCTGATTGACCAGCGGCTCGAACTCGGCCAGTTGGTGCTCCCGATCGGCGCTGCTGCCCATCACTATGCACCCCGCCAGACGCTCGGGATAACGGGCAGCAAGGCGCAAGGCAACGAAGCCCCCCATGGAGTTGCCTGCAACGTAACAGGGCGCAAGGTCAAGAAGATCGATGAGAGCTGCCACATCCTCGGTGAGCGAATCCATGTCGAGCGGCCCGCTGCGACTACTCAAGCCCTGCCCCCGGTGATCGTAGGCAATGATCTCGAAATACGGGTGCAGCAACTCGATCAGCGGCTCAAACATCCGCCAGTCAAAAAACAGTGAATGGCTCAGAACCAGAACCGGCTTGCCCGGCTGGGGGAAGCGCTCGAAGTGCAGACGAACGTTATTTACCGTCAGGTAAGCCATGACCAGACCCCGCGTTGAATGTCGGAGCCTGATGCTAGGGTCAGGAACCCTGCAGGTTCAGCCCCCCTGTTGGGGGATATGGGGAGGATGAATGGATGGCTACAGCGGCAAGCGGCTGAGGCTAGCCACAAGCTTCAAGCTTCAAGCTTCAAGCTTCAAGCAAAAACAAGCTGGAAGCCAGGAGTTTGCGTTTGTGGTTGAGCAAAGAGCAAGACCTTACCGCCTGTTGCGCGGCAGACCCTGACTTGCAGCTTGGGCAGCACCCGATGGCAGCCAAGCTGCCACACCAAACCAAGGCTTTTGGCTTGAAGCTTGAAGCTTGAAGCTTGAAGCTTGTGGCTTGTGGCTTGTGGCTTGTGGCTTGCGGCTTGCTGCTTTCAGGTCAAAAAAACGCGCCCCTGAGGGCGCGTTTTTCAGACACTGCGAGCAGGTTTGATCAACCGCACTTGCTGTCACCGCAAGCCAGGCAGGTCAGGCAGCCGTCCATCTGGATCGCGGCCTTGGTGTGGCACTTGCCGCACATCTGCGAACCTTCAGGATAGGCGTTGGCGCTGTCGTCGCAGTCGGCTTCAGTTTGCGCCTGGGGCTTGAGATTGGCGAACTCGGCGCGCTTCTGCTCAAGGTACGCCTGCTGGTGATCGTCCATCTCGTCCTTGATCATGCCGATGCGCTTGAGGTGCTGGTCCAGCACGTCGCCGATTTCAGCGACGAGCGAGGGGCTCCAGCGGCCACCGCGCTTCATATAACCACCCTTGGGGTCAAACACGCTGCGCAGCTCTTCAACCAGGAAGGTGCAGTCACCGCCCTTGCGGAACACAGCAGAGATAATCAGCGTCAGGGCTGAAATCCACTGATAGTGCTCCATGTTCTTGGAGTTGATGAAGATTTCGAAGGGACGACGACTCTCGTGGTCGCTGCCGGAGTTGAGCACGACGTCATTGATGGTGACATAGATCGCGTGCTCCGAGGTCGGAGTCTTGATCTTGTAGGTCGAGCCCTCAAGAAACTCGGGGCGCTTGAGCTTCTCGTGCATTTCCTCGATCGCCGGAGCAGCCTTGGCTTCCGGGGCCTTGGCCGGTTCATCGGGTTTGACTACAGCATAGTCGACAATCTTGCTGTTGATCTTCAGTGCCATGTCTTTCACTTCCTCGCCACGCCTGGGCGTGGCCGGTTCATCAGGTTTGCGAACTACCGTGTGCCGCCGCAGCGGCGCGGGTTCAGAATTTGCCGTAGTAGCCTTCTTTCAGGGCGTCATACAGGTTGGCGGCGGTGTGCAGCTCGCCATCATACTCGATCTCGTCGCCACCCTTGGCTTCGATGAAGGTGCCATCGTCCAGCTTGAAGCGGTAGGTGGTGTTGGCCAGATCCTGTTCCTTGACCAGTACGCCCTGGAATGCTTCCGGGTTGAAACGGAAGGTCGTGCAACCCTTCAGCCCCTTGTGGAAGGCGTACATGTAGATGTCCTTGAAGGACTCATACGGGTAGTCGGTCGGCACGTTCGCCGTCTTGGAGATCGACGAGTCAATCCACTTCTGGGCCGCGGCCTGTACGTCAACGTGCTGAGTCGGGGACACGTCATCAGCGGCGATGAAGTACTCCGGCAGGTTGCGCGACTCGGCGTCCATGCTCGGCAGCGCATCAGCATTGATGAAATGCCGGTACGCCAGCAGTTCAAAGCTGAACACGTCAACTTTCTCTTTCGACTTCTTGCCTTCGCGGATCACATTGCGGAAATAGTGGTGCGCGAAGCTCGGCTCGATACCGTTGGAAGCATTATTGGCCAGCGACAGCGAGATAGTACCGGTAGGCGCGATAGAGCTGTGGTGAGTAAAGCGCGAACCTTTCTCGGCCAGTGCAGCGGCCAGCTCGGCATCTTCGCCTGCCACCTGCTGCATATAGCGGCTGTACTTGGCCCACAGCACCTTGCCAGCGACCTTGTCACCGGCCTTGATACCGTCAGCAACCATTTCCGGACGCTTGGCCAGCATCGCCTCGGTCACCACAAACTCTTCGTCCATGATCGGCGCGGCGCCCTTTTCCTCTGCCAGCGCCAGACCGGTACGCCAGCCCTGCATGGCCATCTCGCGGGACACCTGCTCGGTGAACTCGAGGGAGGCGGCCTCACCGTATTTCATGCGTAGCATGGTCATGGCCGAGCCAAGGCCCAGGAAGCCCATACCGTGACGGCGCTTGCGGTAGATCTCGTTGCGCTGCTGCTCCAGCGGCAGGCCGTTGATCTCGACCACGTTGTCCAGCATACGGGTGAAGATGTCGACAACGCGACGGTACTCGTCCCAGTCAAACCGGGCCTTTTCAGTGAACGGATCACGAACGAACAGCGTCAGATTGATCGAACCCAGCAGGCAGGCGCCATAGGGCGGCAGCGGCTGTTCACCACAGGGGTTGGTTGCGCGAATCTCCTCGCAGAACCAGTTGTTGTTCATCTCGTTGACACGGTCAATCAGGATGAAGCCAGGCTCGGCGAAGTCGTAGGTGGAACTCATGATCATGTCCCAGATACGACGCGCTTTCATGGTGCGGAAGATACGGCAGGCAACCAGGCCATCCGCGCGGCTGACATAGCGCTCGTTGCTCGGCCACTCGCGCCAGATCACCTGTTCCGCATCGTTGACGTCAACGCCATCGGCTTCCATCTCGGCCTGATTCAGCGGGAACGCCAGCTGCCAGTCGGCATCGGCCTCAACCGCCTTCATGAACTCTTCAGTGATCAGCAATGACAGGTTGAACTGGCGCAGACGGCCGCCTTCGCGCTTGGCGCGAATAAAGTCCATCACGTCCGGATGACCGACATCGAATGTCGCCATCTGGGCTCCACGACGGCCACCGGCAGAGGATACGGTGAAGCACATCTTGTCGTAGATATCCATGAACGACAGCGGGCCCGAGGTATAGGCACCGGCGCCGGAGACGTAGGCGCCCTTCGGACGCAGGGTGGAGAACTCGTAACCGATACCGCAACCGGCCTTGAGAGTCAGACCCGCTTCGTGCAGCTTGGCGAGAATGTCGTCCATCGAATCGCCGATGGTCGCCGACACGGTGCAGTTGATCGTCGAGGTCGCCGGCTTGTGCTCAAGTGCCCCGGCGTTGGAGGTAATACGGCCAGCCGGAATCGCGCCGTGACGCAGTGCCCAGAGAAACTTTTCGTACCACTCCTCGCGCAGCTCCGGTGCTTCCACCTCGGACAGGGCACGAGCGACACGCTGAAACGTCTCGTCAACCGACTTGTCGATGGCTTTGCCATCCTTGGTCTTGAGGCGGTATTTGGTATCCCAAATGTCTTCTGACGCGGGCTGCAAAGGGATGCTGGTCACCACATTATGCAGGCGCTGCACCTTGGCTGTTTGACTCATTTCTGTCTCCTGAAAACGCGACCTGAACCACCATCTAGGGCTTGACGCAAAGGCTTTTGACCTGTACGCATCCCGGCCGACAAAACACTATTTGTTGTGCATTCCGGGCAATGCTAGACCCACATATGGTAAATATCAACATCAAAAAAACACGCTTTTTTGTGTTTTCCGGGTTGACAACCAGGCAGAGCGTTAACAACAGGAGAGTACTGTCCCGGCGTGCCCTGTACTGGCACGCCGGCGCAGATCGCGCACCTAATCGGCGCCGTCTATCGGAAAGAAGCGGCCACCACTCCATACACCGATTCGCTGCACACCTGCGACTTCGGCCTCAACCGCCAGGTCGGCCAATTCGTAGAACACCGTGCGACTTATCAGTGCGTCCAGATTGGCGCGAACTCTGATGTAGGGAGACGGCTCCCCGGATTGCGGATCAAGCTCAACGCGCAATGGATGCTCCCCATCAAGCGGGACCTCATCCTCGAGGCTGGTATGAAACAGCAGTTGCTGCTGCTCACCCTCGCCACTGACAGACAGGCGGACGGCGACAAAGGGCGCGTCGTCGACTTGGATCGCCCAGCGCTCCACCGGCGTTACCAGGTAGTAGCGCGCGTCTTCGTCAAGCCTGAGGATGGTTGAGAACAGCTGCGCCAGCGCCAGGCGCCGGATCGGATCACCCTCGTGATACCAGGTGCCGTCACGGGCGATACGCATATCCATCTCGCCACTGAGCGGCGGATTCCACAAATGCACGGGCGCAGGCTCACGGCGCTGCAACTCTCCGCGCTGCGGCAGACTATTGAGCAGCGACTGCGGCGGCGGTGCACGATCGGACATTTTTCCTCCTGACCGGACGCCCTCAGCGTCCCAGCAGTTGACCGGTATAATCCTGCAGCGGCGGGCGCAGCAGGTCTTCGGGCGAGGCCTTGTAAAACTGCAGGAAGCCACCGCGTGTCTCGATACGGGCAAAATCGACCAGGTGGCGAGTACCGACCTCCAGCAGCATCAGTTGCAGCACGCCCCGATCCAGCCCGAGATCCCCCCACTGGCCGGACTCTTCCCACTCTTCGATACTGCCCACGGCATCATCTGCTGCGGCAAACCGTGTGTAGAGCAGGTAGTCGTATCCGAAACTGCGAGCCTCGGCCAGCGCCTCCTCCAGCCCCAGCGGCTGCTGGGCACGGCGCACAACAGGAAAGACTTCGACGGCTGCGGCAAAGGCTTCCTCGGCAACCACATTGGGACGGGCATAGGGATTGCCGACGGGCAGGAAATGCCCCTGGGCAATATAGAGCTTGGAGTCGGATTGAATAACCCAGGTGCTGCTGCGCTTGATGCGGTAATGGTTGAGCACGCCGGCATCACCCAGATAGTAGCCGGCCTGATCCTGCAGATCGGAGGGCTTCATGCAGCCCGACAGTAGCAACACTGCCAACAGCATCAATGCGTAGCGCATAGCATCTCCTAGAGTCCGCGCATCCATTCTGGACGCAGGCCCGCCTGATCAGGCCGACTGATGGCGTGATCGATCTGCGCCAGCAACCGGTCCTTGTCCTGCCCCAGCTCGCCCTTCAAGACCAGGGCATTGGATGCATGGTCGCTGCGAAACGTGCTGTTGTCCAGCGCCAGCTCGGCAACGAACTGGCGCAGCTCGGAGAACAGTTGCTGCTGATTCAACTCGACAAAATCCGGATAACGCTCACGGAATCGCTCCATCCCTTGGGGGAAACTGACGACCAGCGTCGACACGAACTCCGGCTGGGTCTGGTTCAGCAATTTGGCGGAGTTCAGCGCGTGCTGCTTGCTAAGCGACAGACCGCCTAGGCCATTGAGGATCATCACCGAACGCTTCAAGCCAGCTTCCCCCGCCTTGATCAAGGCATCGGCTGTCGAAGCGGCTGTCTCGCCCTTGTTAACCCGCTCAAGCACCTCGTCATCGCCTGACTCGGCACCGACATACAGCATCGCCAGGCCGGCCTCACGCAACTCTTTCAGCTCTTCAACCGATTTGCGCTTGAGATTGCGCGGCAGGCAGTACGAGGTCACCCGCTCGACGCTCGGGATGTGCTCGGCAATGGCTTCGAGAATCCGCAGCAAACGATGGGTCGGCAGGACCATCGCATCCCCGTCGGCGAGAAAAATGCGATTCACGATATAGCGCTCGCCAACCCGGCGAATCTCGTCCAGCACTTCGGCCTCGTCGCGGGCACGAAACTTCTTCTGCGGCGCCGTGTACATTTCACAGAACGTGCACTTGTTCCACGAACAGCCGTTGGTCACCGGCAAAATCAGCGAATGCGCCTCACTCGGCGGGCGGAAAACCGGCTCGATATAACTGACCGGAAACGCCTCTTGCATAGCCATGCCCCTCTCCTCTGTACCCGGCGCTGAGCCGCACAAAACCGCACATCATAGCCAGTCTGACTGGCGAAGCAAACCACCCGGACGTGTTTAGCTCTGCGTGACAGAGTTCACATATAGTTTCTACGCATACGCATAACTCGCATTCGCCCTGAGGCCGGATCACTTTCAGCATATGCCTCAATCTTTTAAACAGTACAGGACAACAATAATGAGTACTGCTCGCCTGACGCCGACCTCGGCATCAACACTCAAGCTACTTTCCGTCGCCGTCGCGGCACTCACGCTATCCGCCTGCCTGTCAGGTGGCGGCGGTGGCGGTGCCGACGGCCCCAACCCCCTGGCGATTGAAACCAGCGAGGGCAAAGTCGTCGGTATCAGCAACGACGGCATCCGCGTCTTCCGTGGCATTCCCTACGCCGCGCCGCCGGTTGGCGACCTGCGCCTCGCCCCGCCGCAGCCACCCGCCAGCAGAAGTGAAACACTCAGACTGAGCGAAGAGTTCGGCAACAGCTGCCCGCAGTCCGATCTGACCACTGGCCAGCAGGTAGGCAACGAGGACTGCCTGTACCTGAACGTTTATGCGCCCGCTGAAGCGGAGGATCTGCCGGTGATGGTCTGGATCCATGGTGGCGCCTTCGTGTTTGGTAACGGCGGCGGTGAGTACGACCCGACGCGCCTGGTCGAACAGGACGTTATCGTCGTGACCCTCAATTATCGCCTTGGCAATCTCGGTTTTCTGGCCCACCCTGCCCTGGAATCCGACGCCGGTAACTTTGCCCTGATGGATCAGCAGCTGGCGCTGGCCTGGGTCAAGGAAAACATCACTGCCTTTGGCGGTGATCCGGCCAATGTCACAATCTTCGGCGAGTCCGCCGGTGGCCACAGCGTGATGAGCCACATAGTCTCGCCTCGGGCTGAAGAGGCGGACCTGTTCCAGCGCGCCATTGTCCAGAGCGGCTCCTACGCGCCCTTCCAGATGCCCAAGGCAACAGCGCAGTTCCTCGGCACATCGGTAGCCAATGGACTCGGCTGCACCGACCCGGAGACCGCTGCAAGCTGCCTACGCTCCTTGCCGGTATCGGCGTTCCTGGCGGCCCAGGGCTCGCAGTCAATCCCGGTTGTGGATCCGGACGACGACTTGCTGCCCAAGTCCATTCAGCAGGCACTGGCCGACGGCGACTTCAACAGCTCGCTCGACATCATGATCGGCAGCAACCAGAACGAGGGCACCCTGTTCGTCGCGCTGGATGAAGTAGGAGGCGATCCTATTGATGGCGAGGCGGAATACCGTGAGCGCGTTGCCGAGTTCTTCCAGCCCTACCAGGCGAGTATCCCCTTCGACGACGACCAGATCGCCACCGATTATCTGGACTTTGTTGACGGTGAGGCAAAACCCTTCGAGGCAGCCCTGTCCGGTATCTGGACCGACTTCATGTTCGCCTGCAACGCCTACTCGCAGGCCAGCACCTTTGCCGGCGCCAGCATGAATACCTTCCAGTACTGGTTCCGTGACGAGGACGCCCCCTGGACCCTGGTGCCGCCATTTGCTGTGAGCTTCCCGCTGGGGGCCACCCACGCCGGGGAAATCCCTTACGTACTCTACCCACAGGCCATCATGGAGCAGCGCTATACCGGCGATCCGGATGACCTGAACAGTCTGGCCGGCGAGATGGTCGACTACTGGACCCAGTTCGCCAAAACCGGCGACCCCAACACCACCGACGGGGTCGCAGCAGCCTGGCAGCAGGCAGCGACCGGAAACCTGATGACGCTGGACGTACCCAACGCAAGCAACGCAAATACGCTTGGCTTCCTGGGCTATCACCACTGCAGCTACTGGGCTGACCCGCCGCTGGTATTGCCCTGATCGACCAGATCGGCCTCGCCCGGCGGGGCCGATCGCCACTCGGCGCTCGGCAAGATAGCGAGAAAGTTATCCCGTGCAACCCCACGCGCTACCGTTTCCGGTAACGCATCAAGAAACGGCTCAAACCCGCGCATATATTTTCCGATACTGCCGAACTGCCCCACCACATCCGAGCCGAGCATAAAGCGCTCGGGGAAATCCTCGACCAGAGCAACCCAGTCAGGGTCCGGCTTGCCTTCCGAGTCAAGAAGATAGGGCTCGCGCAGCGTCCAGGACAGATCAATATACAGATTCGGGTAGGCGGTCAGCAGCCGGCGCAACGTCGGCAATAAAAACGGCAATTGTGTCTGATGGCGATGAATTTCCATGCTGGTGCCGGCATGCGCCCAGATAAAGCGTACCCGCGGATGGTTGCGCAGCGGCTCTTCCATTTCGGCCAGATAGAGCGGATTACGCTCACGCTGCGAGGTGATATTGCTGTGCACCAGCACCGGCAGATCATACTCCGCGGCCAGCGCATAGACCCGGTGCATGGCCTCGCTGTTGGCCCGCGGTGGTTCACCATGGATCAGCGCTGTCAGATCGTCGTGCCGGGTAAATACCTCGCCTATTCCCTGCCAAAAGCCGGGATACAGCTCGAGCATGCGACGGATGTGGGCATCTGCGTTCTTGTCGTTCGGATTGAAGCCGGATAGAAAGGGATGAAACCGCCGACGCTGGTCCGCCGGCATCGACGCAATCGCATCAGCGACCAGCACATCGGTTGCACTGAACCAGTAGGCGCCGCCATCGTCACCAGCGTAATAGCGCGGGCGCTTGGGCTCATTCTCGTGCCATTGCTTGGCGACAGGCACACCACTGATCATGGCATGATCGACACCGGCGGCGTCCATCGCCTGAATAAGCGCGCCCGCCCCTTCTGACTCCTGAAAGAAATCAACGTAATGCAGGTGGGCGTCGGTGTATCGATAGTCCCGCGCCTGGGCGGGGTTGCCTGCCAACGTGCCCAGCATGAGCACGCCCACAGCAAGTATGCGAAAGATGGGCAAGGTCTGACTCCTGACATGGCTGCCCAGTTTGAGACTGCCGGTCAAATCAGGAGTTCAGCACCAGGCTCGGGCTAGGCTTCCTCACCGTCCTTACGGCGTTTGAATCGATTGCCCATTCGCACGCCTACATCCATCAAAAATTGCATGTAGCCCTCCTGATCCTTGATCACGTCCTGCCAGAACGGCGAGTGGTACATGGCCATCGCGCCGTGCACCAGCGCCCATGCTGCACAGTAATGGAAGTAGGCAGGAACATCTTCCAGCTTGCCATCATCGATACGGGACTGAATCACACCGGTGATGTGATTGAAATTGGAGGTCCGGATCTTGTGCAACTCTTCGACCATGGCCGGCAACTGGTTCGACTTGACCACCTTTTCTTCCAGCCGGTCAAACAACCGATAGCGCTCGGGGTCGCTCATGCGAAACGCGAAGTACTCCCGCGAGAGGGCCGCCTTGTCGCGCTCGATGGACTCCGAATGCAGCAAATCAGCCAGATCTCGCTCATAGTCGAGCATCAACCGCAGATAAATCTCTGCCTTGGACTTGAAATGCTTGTAGATGGTCCCTTTGCCGATGCCGACCTCGTCTGCGATCATCTCGACGGTTACACTGTCTTCACCCTGCTCAAGGAACAGGCGCAGCGCGCTATCGAGAATTTCCTGCTCACGACGACGAAATTCGCGAACTTTACGTGACTCTTTCTGCATCAAGGTACCCGGATTCAAATTGGCAAAGTGCCCCATTATGCCAAGTTGATGACTCGCTGCCCAGATTTGCTTACAAGCTGACTATCCGGTTCAAATGTGTCTAAATATGGGGAAAAAGGCCCGTTAAGGCATCACCGCGCGTGCCAGTCCGATCTTTGGCCAAAATGGCACCACACATGAGGCTCGACATGGATCTCAACCAGCAATGGCAGCATGAATTCCCGCAGGATCCGAAACTCTGCTACCTGAATCATGCCGCGGTGGCTCCCTGGCCGAAGCGGGCAGCGGACGCCGTCAGCGCCTTCGCCCGCGAAAACCTGCATCAGGGTGCGCGCGACTATCCGCGCTGGAGCCGGACCGAAAAACACCTGCGTGAGCAACTTAAAGCCCTGCTTAATGCCCCCGCTGCCAGCGACATCGCGCTGGTCAAGAACACCTCCGAGGCCCTGTCCTTTGTCGCCCAGGGATTATCCTGGGCACCCGGCGATGAAGTTCTGATCAGCGATCAGGAGTTTCCCTCAAACCGCATTCCCTGGGAGGCATTGGCAGACCAGGGCGTTCGGGTTCGCAGCGTGGCGCTGGGCAACCAGCCGGAACAGGCGCTGATCAACGCGATGACGCCGCGCACCCGCCTGCTGAGCATCAGCTCCGTGCAATACGGCAGCGGACTGCGCATGGATCTGGAACGCCTTGGGCAAGCCTGCCGCGAACGCGGCGTCCTGTTCTGCGTGGACGCCATACAGACCCTCGGCGCGCAGCCACTGGATGTCCAGACGATTGACTGCGATTTTGCCATGGCTGACGGCCACAAATGGCTACTCGGCCCGGAAGGCCTTGGTGTGTTCTATTGCCACGGTCGAGTACGGGATCAACTGAAGCTGACCCAGCACGGCTGGCATATGGTTGAGGCGATGGGCGATTATGATCGCTGCGACTGGCAGCCGGCCCGTTCGGCGCGGCGATTCGAGGCCGGCAGCCCAAACACCCTGGCTCAACAAGCTCTGTCAGCCAGCCTGTCGCTGCTGCTTGAGATCGGCATGGATACCGTCGCTGCCGAACTCGACCGCCGCATCTGCCTGCTTGCCAGTTTGCTGGAGGCGATCCCGGGCGTGCGCATACTTAGCAGTCTGAGCAACGAACGACGATCGGGCATTCTGACGTTTTCAGTTGAGGGCGTTACGCTAAAAGAGCTGCATCGCCAGTTAATGGATCAGGGCGTGATCTGCGCGCTGCGCGGCGGTGGTATTCGCTGGTCACCCCATTTCTACACCAGCAGCGCTTGCCTGCGGCGGGCGGTCGAACAGCTGGAAGCACTGATTGCCTCGCAAAGAGATAACAACACTTCACGATAAAATACGCAGAGCGTATTCCAAATCAGTTTATAAACGCGGGAAATGAAGCTGGAAAGCAGGGCAATTTCGACAATACTGAAGTTATCAGGAACGACATACCCCCCAAGTGTTGATCCTGTGCTGGCAGGCACTGCCCTGCCTCTGTATCACTCCTAATGGTCTTAACCCGAATTCCTCCCCCAGAATTCGGGTTTTTTTTGCCTCGAAATCAGCTTTGCGCCAGAGGAAACAAGCGATGGAAGTTATCGGTAGTTTGCTCACGGAAATGTTCCAGAGCCTCACCGCGCAACTCGGCCAGAAATGCCGCCACTTCACAGACAAACTGTGGTTCGTTCGACTTTCCGCGATGGGGAACCGGCGCCAGATAGGGAGAATCGGTCTCAACCAGCAAGCGGTCAGCAGGAACCTGACGCGCCACCTCGCGCAATGCGTCGGCATTGCGAAAGGTCACAATGCCCGACAGCGAAATGTAATAGCCCATATCCAGCGCGGCCCGGGCCATCTCCCAGTCTTCGGTAAAGCAATGCAGCACACCGGCATTGGCAAGGTCTGCCTCGCGCAGCATCTCCAGCGTATCCTGGCGTGCCGCGCGGGTATGAATCACCACCGGCTTCCCCGTCTGCTTCGCCGCCTCAAGATGAATGGCGAAGGACGCTTTCTGCTGCTCGGCCAACTCGGGCTGGTAGTGATAGTCGAGCCCGGTTTCGCCGATGGCTACAGTGCGCGGATGCTGCAGTCGCTCGAGTAGCCAGACCAGATCGGTCGCCTTGCCATCCTTGAGATCGAGCGGATGAATACCGACGCTGCAGAACACATCTGCATGGCTGTCGGCCAGTTGCTGCACGGTAGCAGCGTTGTCGGCATCGACCCCGATACAGAGAAACTTGCCGACACCGCGGCCGCGAGCTGCATCCAGCAACGCATCAAGGGAGCCGTTGTAGGGCGTTAAATCAAGACGATCCAGATGACAGTGCGAATCAATAAGCATGAAGACTACATGGTGTGGGTCGGCCGATCCGATTGCAGCGCACCGGCCAGATAGGTTTCGATTTTGCTGCGCGCGGTATTATCCTGATCACTGAACTGGACACCGATACCTGCCGCGCGATTGCCCTGGGCACCCTTCGGGGTTACCCAGATAACCTTGCCGGCAACCGGGATCTTCTCCGGCTCGTCCATCAGATTCAGCAGCATGAACACCTCGTCACCGAGGCGGTAATTCTTGTTGGTCGGAATGAACAGCCCGCCATGCTTGACGAACGGCATGTAGGCCGCATAAAGCACCGACTTGTCCTTGATCGTCAGCGACAGAATACCGTTGCGAGGCCCCGGAGCCGTGGGATTAGTCATTGATCATTCCTTTCACTCAACGCGATGGCCGCCAGATTAACGTCTTTCGGCCAGCATTTTCCAGCGCGCAAGCAGCTTTTCGAGGAATAGCTGGCGATTGAGGTTGGCCTTGTTGTCGAATTGCCGACGGTGCTGCAACAGCCAATCCTGCCAATCGAGCAGCTCGCTTGCCTGAATCCGCGATGCCAAGTAGCCCAGAACCTTGTCCATATCGGCGCTGCTTGCCGCCTCCTGCGCCCCCTGATTCAGTTTCAGCAACTCCAGCGTCCAGGCGGCAAACCAGTCCAGCAGCAAATCAAGGGCGATGCTATTCCACTGCTCGGCCAGCCTGGGCGCGGATATCTGTCCCTTCAGCAGCGCCTTGACACCTTCAACCACCTTTTCCCGGTGGGCAACGGCCCCCTGCTGATGCAAATCCAGCGCTCGCAACGGAGCCCCCATAGCCATCTGCAGCAGAAGCGTACGCTGATTGTCGTCCACATCCGGCAGCTCCGCCCCCAGCCAGTCCCGGGCCTGCTGCAGACCGGGCAACCCCAGGGGCTGCACCCGGCACCGACTGCGGATGGTCGGCAGCAGACGACTCGGCTGATCACTGATCAGCAGCAGATAGGTCTCGGCAGTTGGCTCCTCAAGCGACTTGAGCAGCGCATTGGCGGCATTCTGGTTCATCGCCTCGGCCGGCTGCAGCACAACCACCTTGCGCCCGCCCTGCTGGGCGGTTTGACTGATGAAGCCAACCAACTGACGGATGGCATCTACGCGGATCGCCTTGCCCTCCTCCTCCGGCTCGATCAGCAGCAGGTCGGGATGACTGCCGGCCTGGCGAAGCAAACAGCTGCGACACTGCTGGCACGGGCCTTGTGGTCCAGGCTGGTCACACATCAGCCAGCCGGCGAACGCTGCAGCGAAATGACGCTTGCCTGCACCCGCCGGGCCACAGAACAGATAGGCATGGGCAAATTGCTGCTGGGCGGCCAACGCAGCCCACAGCGGTTCGTGCCATGGCAAGGGGGTACGGGCCTGTTCAAGCACGCCAGCGCTCCAGAATCTGCGCGATGACCGGTTCAAGGTGACGCTGAACCTGGTCCAGCTCACCACTGGCATCGACGACTCGATAGCGCGCCGGATGTTCTGCAGCACGCCGCAAATAGGTCTCGCGCACCGCGTCAAAGAACGCCCGCTGCTCGCTTTCAAAACGGTCAAGTGCGCTGCGCGCCCGCGCCCTCGCCATACCCACCTCAACCGGCACATCCAGCACCAGCGTCAAATCAGGCCGCAAACTGCCTTGAGTCCAGTTTTCAAGCGCAGCAATGCGAGCAGCGTCGATCCCCCGCCCGCCGCCCTGATAGGCGTAGGTCGCATCGGTAAAGCGATCACTGATGACTACACGCCCCTGCGCCAACGCCGGCTTGATCACCCGATTCAGATGCTGGGCGCGCGCAGCAAAAACCAGCAACAACTCCGCATCCGGGTCCATCGGCTCTTCATGGTGCTCGAGCAGAATGCCGCGCATCCGCTCGGCAATCGGCGTACCACCCGGCTCACGGGTCAACAGCGGTTCACAGCCTGCGCGGCGCAATGCGTCGGCAACATAACCGAGGTTGGTTGACTTGCCTGCACCCTCAGGCCCCTCCAGGGTGACAAATACACCTGTCATTGTGCGCTCTCCGGTGCAGGGCTGGATCGATAGTCGCTGCGGCGCTTGAGCTGAAACGCACGTACCGCCCGATTATGCTCAGCCAGGGTATTGGAGAACACGTGCGAGCCATCCCCCCTGGCAACAAAATACAGGCTCTTGCCGTCAGCCGGATGCACAGCAGCTTCGATCGCCTCGCGCCCGGGCATGGCAATCGGCGTCGGCGGCAGACCATCAATCACATAGGTGTTGTAAGGTGTCGCCTGCTGCAGGTGGCGACGACGTATATTGCCCTGATAGTCCGTCCCCATGCCGTAAATCACGGTCGGATCGGTCTGCAACCGCATGCCGATGCGCAGCCGACGGGTAAATACACCAGCGATTTCGGCCCGCTCGGACGGTACTCCGGTTTCCTTCTCCACGATCGACGCGAGAATCAGTGCCTCGTACGCAGACTTGATCGGCAATCCCTCATCACGCTCTGCCCAAACCTCCGCCAGTACCTGCGCCATACGCTCGTGCGCGCGCTGCAGGATGTCCCGATCACTCATGCCCAGCGTGTACTGATAGGTATCCGGGAAAAAACGTCCCTCCGGATGTTCACCCTCATACCCCAGAGCCGCCATGACCTCGGCATCGCTCAGGTCTGGCGACAAGGTCTGCTCCAGGTGTTCGGCCGCACGCAGCGCCTGGCGCACCTGATTGAAATTCCAGCCTTCAACCAGTGTGAGGGTACGTTGAACAACCTCTCCGCGCTCCATCATGTGCAGCAGCTCGGCCGCCGTCATCTCGGGCTGCAGTGCGTACTCACCCACATGCAGCACGGCCCCCTTCATTTGCCACTGCCAATATCGACGCAGCCAGCCTGCGCCCTCAAGCACACCCTGCTGCTCAAGACGCGCAAAGACCCGCCCCGGAGTGCTGCCGGCCTCAACCACCAGCGTGCTCGGTTCCGTCAGCTGCAACGGCTGATGCAGCGCACGCTGCAGGGTGAGAAAGCCCCACACACCGCCGGCCAGACCAATGACACAAACCAGAAACAGTGAAACAACCAGAAACTTGGCAAAAATCTTCACAGATAAACCTGTTCAGCCAGGGATTGCAGCAGCCGGGTTTCGCCCCCGACCTGCCAGACCTGATCGTCCAGCCCTACAACCGGCCAGACCCCTATCAAACTATTGCAGCAAAATACCTCATCCGCCTGGTACAACGCGTCGCGACTGAGCCGTGCTACACGTGCCGGCTGCCCTCGCTCGGCCAGCTGGGCGAGAAGGTATTCGCGCATCACCCCCTGGACACCACAGCGGCCGAGATCTGGCGTAACCCATTGCCCTGCCACACGCGCAAACAGATTGCTCATGGTGCATTCGATCACCGCTCCCTGCTGATCGCACACCAGACCCTCGGCAAACGCCGGATCCTGCCATTCGCTGCGCGCCAGCACCTGCTCCAGCCGATTGAGATGCTTGATGCCCGCCAGCAGCGGCTGATCGGCCAACCGTGTTGTACAGGCAAACAGATGGACGCCATCACGCCGGTCAGACGGATACAGAGGCAAGGGGGAAATCGATATTACCCGCGACGGCGTTGCGTCAACCGGCATGGCATAGCCACGCTGACCGGTGCCGCGGGTCAGTATCAGCTTGACCACCCCGTCGCCGACCCTGGCTGCTGCGTTGTTCAGCTCGGCGGCAATCAACTCCGCCTGAAAGGGTATTCGCAGCGCGGCACAACCTCGCTGCAGACGTGCCAGATGCAACGCCTGCAACGGCAGTGTACCGCGGCAGGCACGCAGGGTTTCGAACAAACCATCACCGTAGGCAAGGCCGCGATCAGTGACAGGCAGGTTATCAGCAACCCGCCCGTTTACCCATGTCGTAGCCACCGGTGTGGGCTGGCTCATTCGCAGCGACGGAATACCAGGCTGCCGTTGGTACCGCCAAAACCGAAGGAGTTGGACAGCGTGACCTCAATCTTGCGCTGCTGCGCCTGGTGCGCAACGTAGTTCAGATCACACCCCTCGTCCGGGTTATCCAGATTGATGGTTGGCGGCGCCACCTGATCACGCAGTGCAAGGACACTGAATACCGCCTCTACCGCGCCGGCAGCGCCCAGCAGGTGTCCTGTCATCGACTTGGTCGAGCTGATGGCCAGATCACGGGCATGGGAGCCAAACACAGACTTGACCGCACAGGTTTCGGCAATGTCACCAGCAGGAGTCGAGGTGCCATGGGCGTTGATATAATCAACATCCTCCGGGTTCAGACCGGCATCCCTGAGCGCATTGACCATGCACTTGGCTCCGCCACGCCCGTCTTCCGGCGGTGCAGTCATGTGATAGGCGTCACCACTCATGCCAAAACCAACCAGCTCGGCATAAATGCGCGCACCGCGAGCCTTGGCGTGTTCGTACTCTTCCAGCACCATGGCGCCAGCGCCGTCGGACAGCACGAAGCCGTCCCGCTCACGATCCCAGGGGCGGCTCGCGCCCTGCGGGTCATCGTTGCGGGTCGACATGGCACGGGCCGCGGCAAAACCGCCCAGCCCCAGACCGGTAGTCGCCATCTCGGAACCACCAGCCACCATGACATCGGCTTCGCCATAGGCAATGTTGCGCGCGGCCATACCGATGCTGTGCGTGCCAGTGGTGCAAGCAGTGGTCAGCGCGTAGTTCGGCCCCTGAAGACCGTACTGAATAGACAGGTAACCTGCGACCATGTTGATGATCGAGCCGGGCACAAAGAACGGAGAGATGCGACGCGGGCCGCTGTTCAGCAACTGCTCACAGTTCTTCTCGATGTTGGTCAGACCACCAATACCCGACCCCATGACCACACCAATGCGGTCGCGATTCTCGTCGGTGACTTCGAGACCCGAGTCCTGAAGCGACTGAATACAGGCCGCCAGACCGTATTGAATAAACAGGTCCAGCTTGCGCGCTTCCTTGGCCGCCATGTACAGCTCGACGTCAAAGTCGCGAACCGAGCCGCCGATGCGGGTTGAGAACGCACTGACATCCATATGTTCGATCGGACCGATACCGCTTTTGCCCGCCAGGGCCGCCTGCCAACTGCTCTCAACCGAATTACCCAGCGGCGACAGCATACCCAGACCAGTTACAACAACGCGTCTGCGCGACACGGCACACTCCTTATTCAACTCGTGAAAACCGCTACAGGCCCGCGAGCCTGCGCAAAATCGCCCTATTGTCCGTGCAAATGCCGCTTGCGGCAACACGAACCGCGGCACAACCGACAGGTGCAAATAGCCGGATGCAAAAAAGCCGCAGCCTGGAAACCAGTACTGCGGCTTTTTTCGTCCTGCAAGCAGGCTACGTGATTACTTCTGGTGAGCGTTCACGTAGTCGATAGCTTCCTGAACGGTGGTGATCTTCTCGGCTTCTTCATCCGGAATCTCGGTCTCGAATTCTTCTTCGAGAGCCATCACCAGCTCCACGGTGTCCAGGGAGTCAGCGCCAAGATCTTCAACAAAAGAAGCACTGTTGGTTACTTCTTCTTCTTTGACACCGAGCTGCTCGGCAACGATTTTCTTGACGCGTTCTTCGATGGTACTCATACCTTGTTCTCACTCCTATTTGCAGTTCCGAGAAGCCGGACTGCGGGTAGTTTATAGAAACAATTCTCTTGGTTTCAAGCGCGAATCGTCTCTGACGCAAAGAGGTCAAAGCCTGCGGCTTCCACCCAATGAAACTCAAGCCAATATCGACCCCGGTCGATACCGGCAGTGAATTACATGTACATGCCACCGTTGACCGGCAGTGTAGCACCGGTGATGTAGCCAGCATTTTCGCTCGCCAGGAACGCAACAGCGGCAGCAATTTCCTCTGCCTGCCCCAGACGACCGAGCGGAATTTGCTCCAGCATGACCGAACGCTGGCTGTCATTAAGCGCACGCGTCATGTCGGTGTCAATAAAGCCAGGTGCTACCGCGTTCACAGTAATGGCTCGCGAACCGACTTCTCGCGCCAGCGCGCGGGTAAACCCTTCCATACCCGCCTTGGCCGCAGCGTAGTTCGACTGACCGGCGTTACCCATGCAGCCGACCACGGAACTGATGTTGATGATACGCCCCCAGCGGCCCTTGGTCATGCCCCGCAGGACTGCCTTGGACAAACGGTAGACCGAGCTGAGATTGGTGCCGATCACATCATCCCACTCTTCATCTTTCATGCGCATCAGCAGATTATCGGCGGTGATACCTGCATTATTGACCAGGATGGCCGGCGCACCGTAGGCCTCGGTAATGGCCGACAAAACAGCACTGACAGACTCGGCATCACGCACATCCAGCTTCATGCCGGTACCCTTGTAGCCCGCCTCTGCCAGCTTGTCAGCGATCGCCTGAGCGCCCGCATCGCTGGTAGCCGTGCCGACGACCACTGCACCCTGAGCGGCCAGCGCATGCGCAATTGCCTGCCCAATCCCTCTGCTGGCACCGGTAACCAGTGCAACCTTTCCTTCCAGACTCATGCCCTGCTCCTCAAGCAAACTGCGCGCGGAACGCATCAAAACCCGCCACGCTTTCCAGACTGTGGTTGTTGACACCTTTGGCGCAACGCTTGTTCAGACCACCCAACACCTTGCCCGGTCCACACTCGACCAGATCGGTTACGCCCTGCTCGGCCATGTAAACAACCGACTCTACCCAGCGAACCGGACTGTACAGCTGCTCGACCAGCAACTGACGCAGCGCGTTCACATCCGACGCCGGACGCGCAGTAACGTTCTGCACCAGAGTAATCTCCGGCGCGCGCCAGCTCAGCGCCGCAAAGTCCTCAGCCAACTGCTCGGCAGCCGGCTGCATCAGCGCGCAATGCGAAGGCACGCTGACCGGCAGCGGCAGCGCACGCTTGGCACCAGCCGCCTTGCAGCCATCAATCGCACGAGCGACGGCGTCGACCTGCCCGGCAATCACAACCTGACCCGGCGCATTGAAGTTGACCGCACTGACTACCTCACCCTGAGAAGCCGCAGCGCAAATATCAATGATCTGCTGATCCTCCAGCCCCAGAATAGCAGCCATGCTGCCCTGCCCCTCGGGCACAGCCTGCTGCATCAACTGGCCGCGACGTTCAACCAGACGCACCGCGTCGGCAAAATCAAGCACATTGGCCGCAACCAGCGCCGAATATTCACCCAGGCTGTGCCCGGCAACAAAGCCAGGACGCACGCCGGATTCGGCACACCAGAGTCGCCACAGGGAAACAGACGCAGTCAGAATCGCCGGTTGAGTGCGATCGGTGCGATTCAGATCCGCTTCGGGACCGTTCTGGCTCAGCGCCCAGAGATCGTAACCCAGAGCACTGGATGCTTCGGCAAACGTCTCAGTGATAATCGCGTGCTGCTGGGCCAGTTCGCTCAGCATGCCGACGGACTGGGAGCCCTGACCGGGAAAGACAAAGCCAAGGGTGTTAGTCATAACATCATCCTGTTATCAAAAGATTGCAGAGAGTCTAGACACCTGCGTGTGACATCGGAATTTGGATGCCGGCAATGCGCCCGGGGTCACAGCACGGCCCCGCATTCACGCACCCGACCAGCAATACGCTCCGGCAAGCGGGCCTGACACGCCTTGAGCGTATGCCCTATGGCAGCCAGAATCGCCTCCTCATCTGCCGAACCGTGGCTTTTCATCACCACGCCGCGCAGACCAAGCAGACTAGCCCCGTTATAACGTGCCGGGTCGTGGCGCTCGCGCGTGCGCCGGGTGGCATGCAGCACCAGCGGTGCCAGCCAGCGCAGCAACCAGCTATCCGCCACCGCACTGCGCAGCTCCGCCTGCAGGTAGCCCGCAACCCCTTCGCTGGCTTTCAGCAGCACATTACCGACAAAGCCATCACAGACCACTACGTCCGCCTCACCCCGAAACAGGCCATCACCCTCGACCGAACCAACGTAATTGATCGCCGGGCAGACCTGCAGCAACGCAGCCGCCTGACGTACCTGGCGATTGCCCTTATGCGTCTCGCTGCCGATATTCAGCAGTCCGACCCGCGGCGCCGGGTTACCGCTCAGCTCAGCGGCCGCGGCAGCGCCCATGATCGCAAACTCGACCAACTGTTCGGCCGGGCAATCCACGTTCGCACCCAGATCAAGGACATGACACAGGCGCCCCGATACCGGCAACGCGGCCATGATTGCAGGCCGACGAATACCCTCAAGGGTGCCCAGCACTGCACGCGCCAGCACCATCAGCGCACCGGTATTGCCCGCACTCAGACAGCCATCAACCTGACCGTCTCGGACCAGCTCAAGAGCAACACGCATGGAGGCATCGCGCTTACCGCGCAGCACGCTGGCAGGCGGATCATCAGCGAGAATCTGTTCACGGGCAGGACGAAATGACAGACGATCAGAATCAACAGCAGCACTACCCAGCAGGGGCTCGACGATGTCGGCAGCACCAACCAGAGTAATATGCAGGAAGGGGTACAGCGAGAGACTGCGCAGCGCAGCAGGGACAATGCAGCGGGGACCGCGGTCCCCGCCCATCACATCAATCGCAATACGGATTGACGTGGACAAGACTTATTCGTCGTTGTCCTTGTTGATCACCTGACGACCACGGTAGAAACCGTCAGGGGAAACGTGGTGGCGCAGGTGGGTTTCACCAGTAGTCTTGTCGACGGACAAGGCGGAGGCGGACAGGGCATCATGCGAACGACGCATGCCGCGTGCGGAACGGGACTTTTTGTTCTGCTGAACAGCCATGACTAATAAGCTCCTAAGCTCAGGTATCGCGTTTTAATTTGGCCAGCACGCTGAAAGGATTAGGCTTCTCAGACTTTTCCTCCAGCTCCGCCGTCTCAGGGCGATACCCTGGCGGATGCTGACAAGTTTGTTGCGGATGCATCGGAACTGCAGGCAAAGCCAGGAGCAGCTCGTCCTCGATCAGCGCATGCAGATCGAGCGGTTCATCACCCACAATAACCGGTTCATAGTGACGCGGAAGCTGTTTTGCCGCCTCGTCGCTCGTTACAAACCCCACATCACACTCGCTGTCGATCGGCACGACAACCTGCTCAAGACAACGCTGACACAACAACGGCGCATCGACCTGATAATGACCATGCATGGTTGCTATGCGCTGCTCGTCCCGGGAAAAGTACAGTTCAACCTGAACTTCTCCAGTCGCGGCCTGCAACACCGCCGAAAAGCGCTCAAGACTGCTCACCTTCACTACGCCTTTCAGCGTAATTCTGCGGTCAACCAGTCGAGCCGGTTCGATGTGCGGGGGTATGGTTCCAGACATAAGCGCGCAATTCTAGGGGCACAAACCCCGCCTGTCAAAACTATTTAAGCCCTTGGGCATGCCGTTCGGCAGCTCGCACAACAATCATCCCAGCCGCTACCATAAGCACCTCAACCCAGCGGAGATACAACATGCAAAAACTGGTTCTTGCTTCCAGTTCACCATACCGCAAGAGCCTGCTTGAACGCCTTCGACAGCCGTTCGAGTGCGCCTCGCCGGATATCGACGAAACCCCGCAGCCGGGCGAAACCGCCGAGCAACTCACCCAGCGCCTGGCCCGAACCAAAGCACAGACACTGCGCAGCCGATTCAGCGATCACCTCATCATCGGCTCGGATCAGGTCCTGCTGCTCGATGGGGAACCCGTCAGCAAGCCAGTGAGCCACGCCGCCGCAGTCGACCAACTGACCCGCAGCAGCGGCCGCACACTGACCTTTTCAACAGCCCTTTGCGTCCTGAACAGCGCAAACGGTCACGAACAAACCTGCATCGAGCCCGTGCACGTCACCTTTCGCGACCTGAACCCCGAGGAGATCGAGCGCTACCTGCAACTTGAGCAACCCTACGACTGCGCCGGCAGCTTCAAGTCGGAGGGACTCGGCATCACCCTGATTGCACGCATCCAGGGGAATGACCCGACCAGCCTGATCGGACTGCCATTGATCCGCCTGCGCGCCATGCTCGCGAACGAAGGCCTCAACCTACCCTGAACTCAGCGCAGCGACGGACCTTGCAACCCGAGGCGCGTCGCCAGCTCCGCTCCGACACTGGCGCCCAGCTGGCGAGTAAAGCGCTGCAGCGGCGACTCCTGACGGGTGAAATCGACCAGATCCTCAGCACCGATCACATCACGTGCAACGGCAGACGTACTCGCCAAACCATCAACCAGACCAAGCTCCAGCGCCTGCTCACCCGACCAGACCAGACCGCTGAACATATCCGGCGTCTCTTTCAGCCGATCTCCACGCCCCACACGCACACTGCGAATAAACTGCTCATGGGTGGTGTTCAGCACCTGCTGCCAGAAGGCACGCTCATCGGGCTTTTCCGGCTGAAACGGATCCAGGAACGCCTTGTGCTCGCCGGCGGTATAGGTACGCCGCTCGACACCCAGCTTATCCATGGTGCCGACAAATCCGAAGCCGGCAGCAGTTACCCCGATCGAACCCACAAGACTGGCCTTATCGGCATAGATTTCATCTGCAGCGGAGGCAATGTAATAGGCACCCGAGGCGCCAATATCGGCAATAACCGCATACACCTTCACATCCGGATGCAGTGCGCGCAGCCGCTTGATTTCGTCATAGACGTAACCGGACTGCACTGGACTTCCACCGGGACTGTTGATTCGCAGCACAATGCCCTTGGTGTTTTCATCTTCAAACGCCTCGCGCAAGGCTCCGACCAGGTTGTCGGCACTCGCCTCCTCCTGATCGGCAATCACGCCGCGCACCTCAATAACCGCCGTATGCGGTCCTACCGCAGCAGAGGACCCCAACTGCCCAAGGGGCGACAACAGCGCCAGCGCCACAAACAGATAGGTAAAGGTCAGCAGCTTGAAGAAAATCCCCCAGCGGCGTGACCGCCGCTGCTCCTGCAGCGACGCATTCAGTGTACTCTCAAGCAAAGCCCACGCCTTGGCGTCCTCAACAGCGCCCTTGGAGTCAGCCGCAGACACCATTTCACCTTCAGTCCAGCGATCACGATCCATTACAGCCTCTCAGTCAGATTACCCGCCAATCAGCACGCTGAGCACGCAGCCACAACGGCAACTCGGCAAACACATCAATACAATGCAAGGGCGAACAAGCCAGCAGCTGCGCCCGCGATTGAGCGCCATAACTGACGGCGACCGAACGCATCCCGGCATTATGTGCCATCTCAATATCAAAACTGCTGTCGCCAACCATCAGCGAGCGCGCGGCAGAGGTCTCAAGCATATCAACCAACTGGTGCAGCATGGCAGGATCCGGCTTGCTCACCGCCTCGTCAGCACAGCGCGTTGCATCGAAATAATCGAGCATATCGTGCTGCTCGAGAATTCGAGCCAGGCCCTTACGCCCCTTGCCTGTGGCCACCGCCAACCTGAACCCCTGCTCACGCCAGGTATCAAGCGCCTCACGCACACCAGGGAACAATGACACGCTTGTCTGATCCTCAGACAGATAGATATCGCGGTAGGCCTCGACCACAACGACATGCAGATGAGACTGCTGCGGAAACAGCCTGGCCGCCGCCTCGGACAGACTCAGACCGATAATCCCGCGCACCGCATCCGAAGCAGGCACATCGAGCCCGACCGCTGCCGCTGCGCGTTGCATGACACTGACGATATGACCAACCGAATCAGCCAACGTGCCATCCCAATCAAAAATCAGCGTATCAATTGCCGACATTGGCCAGCCTGCGCAGCGTTTCATCCCACATCGGACCCGGCTCGGCCTCAACTTCCAGCATGCTGCCATCAGCCATTTCCACCGACAGCGAGCGCGCATGCAGAAACAAGCGCTTGCCGCCCAGCTCTCGCAACTCGCGGGAAAAGTCATCATCACCGTACTTGGGGTCGCCACCAATTGGATGCCCCGCATACTTGGCATGCACTCGAATCTGATGAGTGCGACCGGTAATGGGCCTTGCCTCGACCAGGGTCGCGTAATCGGCAAACCGCTGCAGCACCTTGAACTCGGTCAGACTCTCCTTGCCGGCCGGATCCACCTCAACCATACGCTCGCCGGAGCGCAGATTATTTTTCTGCAAAGGCGCATGCACCTTTTTTGTCGACCCGGGCCAGCGCCCGCGCACCAGAGCCCAATACCGCTTGTTGACACCATCACCCCGCAGCGCCGCATGAAGATGCCGAAGCACACTGCGCTTTTTGGCAATCATCAGGCAGCCGGAGGTATCACGATCAAGCCGATGGACCAGCTCCATTTGCGGACAATCCGGACGCAACTGGCGCATTGCCTCAATAACGCCGAAATGCAGACCGCTACCCCCATGAACCGCCAGGCCAGCCGGCTTGTTCACCACAATAATTCCCTTGTCTTCAAACAGGATATTCTGCTCGAGCGCATTGAGAATGCCCTGCCCGACCAGCACCGGCTCGTCAGGCGCCGGCAGACGCACCGGCGGGATGCGCAACTGGTCGCCCGCCTGCAGGCGGTAGTCCGGCTTGACCCGACCCTTGTTCACTCGCACCTCGCCCTTGCGCAAAATGCGATAGACAAGCGTCTTGGGAGCCCCCTTGAGGCGCGTAATCAGATAATTATCGATGCGCTGCCCCGCCTGATCGGCAGAGATATCATCGAATTGGACTTGGGCAGGCAGTTCTGGAGAGGTGTTTTTCATCGGCGCATCATACAATTTTTCATTCAATTGAAGCACTTAAAAAATACTGCTATAGTCCGGCGAGCTGCCGATTCTGCAGCCGGGGATCTCAGGTCAAAACCACCTGCCAAACCCCAGAAACAACCACATGCAGCCCGGTCGCAGCAGGCAACACCCGCCGCCGACAGGACTCATGCTTACACCCTGGCCATCGTGATGAAGGCCAGAACATTAACCCGCTACCGACCAACAACGGAGCGGCACCCGATTCAGATGGGTACGTGTTTAGGTGGAGATGCACAGCTTCAGGATGATGTGACGAGCGTAGACACTTGCCAAACAGCGTGTCCCCGTCCCCAGTCCAGCTGATTCCTCCCCAAGGATTCCCGGCAGCCGCGCAAGGTGCGACGGCTGTATGGCTCGAAGGCCCCCGCAGACAATGCGCTGACACCCTAGAGCCCCTTCCGGCAGCCACCCGCTGCCGCGCCCGCCAGAACCGTTCTGCCGGGGGTCCAGAAGCAGTTTCTCTGTATGCAGTAGCTGTAACAGATTGAACTGTCGCCATAACCTGGCGATGTGAACTCTGCATCTCGGCCGAGTGCCGATGACAGAAACACACCTGACACCGAACCAGAGAGTCGCAGGTGCCGTGCCCGTGTAGACCGGAAAGCATCGGAAACACAACGGTACTTCATGAAAAGAATGCTCATTAACGCAACTCAACCCGAAGAGTTGCGTGTCGCCCTGGTAGATGGTCAACGCCTCTACGATCTGGATATCGAATCCGGCGCTCGCGAGCAGAAAAAGGCTAACATCTACAAAGGCCGTATCACCCGCGTCGAACCCAGCCTGGAAGCCGCCTTTGTCGACTTCGGCTCCGAACGACACGGCTTTCTCCCGCTCAAGGAAATCTCCCGCGAATACTTCTCCAAACAGGTTGAAGGTCGCGTCAACATCAAAGATGTTCTGAAAGAAGGCCAGGAAGTCATCGTCCAGGTCGACAAGGAAGAACGCGGCAACAAGGGCGCAGCCCTGACCACCTTCATCAGCCTCGCTGGCCGCTATCTGGTGCTGATGCCGAACAACCCGCGTGCCGGCGGCATTTCCCGACGCATCGAGGGTGAAGAGCGCAATGAACTGCGCGAAGCCCTGAACAGCCTCAACGTCCCTGCCGATATGGGCATGATCGTGCGCACCGCAGGCCTTGGCCGCAGCGCCGAAGAACTGCAATGGGACCTTGACTACCTCCTGCAGCTCTGGGAAGCCATCAAGGGTGCCTCCGAAGAACGCAAGAGCCCGTTCCTGATCTATCAGGAAAGCAATGTCATCATCCGCGCCATTCGTGACTATCTGCGCCAGGACATCGGTGAAGTGCTGATTGACAGCCCAGAGGTCAAGGAAGAGGCCCTCAACTTCATCAGCCAGGTCATGCCGCAGTACGCGAGCAAGGTCAAGCTGTATGAAGACCCCGTGCCGCTGTTCAATCGCTTCCAGATCGAAAGCCAGATCGAGACCGCATTCGAGCGCGAAGTGAAGCTGCCGTCCGGCGGCTCTATCGTAATCGACCATACCGAAGCCCTGGTCTCCATCGACATCAACTCCGCCCGCGCAACCAAGGGTGGCGATATCGAGGAAACCGCACTGCAGACCAACCTGGAAGCGGCTGAAGAGATAGCCCGCCAGCTGCGCCTGCGCGACATTGGCGGCTTAATTGTTATCGACTTCATCGATATGACGCCGGCCAAAAACCAGCGCGCCGTTGAGGAACGCGTTCGCGAGAGCCTGGAAGCCGATCGCGCCCGCGTTCAGGTTGGCCGCATCTCTCGCTTTGGCCTGCTGGAAATGTCTCGTCAGCGCCTGCGTCCGTCGCTGGGTGAAACCAGCGGTATCGTCTGCCCTCGCTGTAATGGCCGCGGCACCATTCGCGATGTCGAATCGCTGTCGCTGTCGGTTCTGCGCCTGATCGAAGAAGAAGCCCTGAAGGAACGCACAGCCGAAGTCCGCGCCCACGTGCCGGTACCGGTTGCCACCTTCCTGCTGAACGAAAAGCGCGATGCTCTGGCCAAAACCGAAGCACGCACCCGCGTTCGCGTACTGGTTCTGCCAAACCCGCACATGGACACCCCGCATTTCGATGTCCAGCGCCTGCGCGACGACCACGAATCTGTCCTGAACGGTGAAACCAGCTACAACGCCACCAGCACGATTGAAGTGGAAGAGCCGGCTCCGGTTAGCCAGACCCGCGCCATCGTACGCCAGGAAGCCGCCGTCAAGGCACTCTCCCCTGCACGCCCCGCGCCGACTCCGCCGGCTGCCGTTGAAGCGGTTCAGGCCGCCCAACCCAATCTGTTCAAGGGCCTGATCAAGAGCCTGGTCGGCCTGTTTGCCAGTGAGCAGCCTGCGGCCGAGCCTGCCAAACAGCAGGAGCAAGCCAGCAGCGAACCGAAGCGCGAGCGCAGCAGCCGCAACGCCGACGAGCGCCGCAACAACCGTAACCGCCGTCAGCGCGGCGAGCGCGGTGAGCGCGGTGAGCGTGCAGAACGCCCTGAACGCAACGAACGCAGCGAGCGCGGCAACCGTCAGGACACTGAGCGCAAACAACAGCCGCGCACCGAGCGCAGCAACGAAGCAGAAAGCACAGAAGCGCGCAACGAGGGTGGCAATCAGCAGCGCCGCCGTCGTCGTCCGGCTCCTGCTGCTGCGCCACAGGCGGATACAGAGCAGCAGAGCAGCCGCGAGGACAGCCCCGTCCAGGAGCGTCCGCAGCGCGAGCGTCGGCCGCAACCGCCGCGCCCCGAGCAGACTGAGCCGGCCGAGCAGATCGAAGATCAGGTCAGCGCCGCCGATGTGGCCGACGAAAGCGTCAGCGCGGAAACCGACGCCGGCGAAGGTGAACGCCCCAAACGTCGCTCTCGCAGCAGCCAGCGCCGCCGCAACAACCGTCGTCGTCCGCAAGCCGAAGGGACCGATACCGAGAGCCAGGGCGATAACGCAGACGCAGCAACCTCAGCCGTAGCTGACAGCAACCCGGACGCAGCCAGCATTGCAGCAGTAGCGACAGCAACCGCCAATACCGGGGACGCACCGGCCGAGGGCAAGGCTGATGACGAGCAGCAGGCCGAGGTTACCGACCTGCAATCACCGGTCGAAGCCAGCCTGAGTGAAGCGGCAAGCAAGGCAGAGGCCTCCATCGAGACAGCCGTTGAAGCCTTCAGCCAAGCTCAGCCGCAGGAAGCCAGCATCGAAGCTGAAGCCAAAGTCGGAGCTGAGGCCAAGACCGATAGCCAGGAGAGCGAAGCACCGGTAGAAAGCACCGAGGCAGCGGTCTCCAGCGAGCCGGCAGCGGTCGAACAGCCAGCCGAAGAGCCAGCGCCTGTCGCGCAGGTAACTGCAGAGGTGGAACCCAAGGTAGAAGCCAGCCAGCAGCCGACAGCAGAAGTACCTGCAGAAGCGCCCAAGGTCGAAGCCGTCGCCGAGCAGCCGGTTCAGGCCGAAAGCAGCATCCCCGCCCTGACAGAGAGCGGCCGCGCCTACAACGACCCACGCGAGATTCGCAAGCGCCAGCTTGAAGCCAAGCGTCAGGCCGAGGAAGAAGCGGCCAGGGCCGCACAGGTACAGCCTGAGCAACCTGCCGCGCAGGAAGCCGTTGTCGATCAGCCTGAAGCGCCGGCAGAGGCTGTCGAGCAAAAGGCTGCAGAGGTAGAGCCGAGCCAGCCTCAACAGGTTGATCTGCTCACCGATGCTGCTGCCGAGCAACCTGCAGATGCTGCAGCTGCCGACGAAGCCGTGCAGGCCGACGCTCAGGTAGAGCCATCGCCAGAACAGGCCGAGACGGAACAAGCGCCGCGCAAGCCTGAGCCGACAGAGGGCGACAAGCCCTGATAGTCGGCAACGAAAAAGGGGATGCATTGCATCCCCTTTTTTATGCGCCCAATATCTTCACCACCAAGGTTATAGACCGACCACCGGCGGCTCCTGCTCGAGCATTACACCGTAACGCTGCAACACGTCCTGCCTGATTTTCTCGGCCAGCCCGAGTACCTCGGCACCACTACCTCCGCCCGGATTGACCAGTACCAGCGCCTGCTCACTGTGCACGCCGACCGGCCCCTCTCGATAGCCTTTCCAGCCCGCCTGATCAATCAACCAGCCCGCCGCCAGCTTTACCTGTCCGTCAGCCTGCGGAAATTGCGGCATCGCCGGGAACCGGGTGGCGAGCTGATCTGCCGCCAAGCCCGGGACCAGTGGATTCTTGAAAAAACTTCCCGCATTGGGCACGACTGCCGGGTCCGGCAGCTTGCTTCGCCGAATCGACATGACCAGCTCGGCGACAACCCTTGCATCCGGCCGACTCAGGCCCGTCGACGCCCAGGCCGCAGCGAGCGGCGCGTAATCCACTCGCAACTGGACACGCGTGTGCAAACGCAGGCGAACACGGAGAATGACAAAACGCCCGGCGGCACGCTTGAACACGCTGTCACGATAGGCAAAATCGCACGCATCACGGGTAAAGCAGCGAATTTCGCCGGTCTCGCGATCAAGGGCATCCAGGCTGTCAAACAGATCACGCACTTCGACACCGTAGGCGCCAATGTTCTGCACTGGCGCAGCGCCCACCGTACCCGGAATCAGCGCCAGGTTCTCCAGCCCGCTCAAGCCAAGATCCAGCGACCAGCCCACGAGACGATGCCAGTTCTCCCCTGCCTCGGCCTCGATCAGCACGTCACTGCCCCGGCGCTGCAAAATCCGCCGCCCCCGACTGCACATCACTACGACGAGCCCCGAAACAGGACCCGCCACCACGATGTTGCTACCACCTCCCAACAGGGTAACCGGCCAGCCACGCGCGTCAGCCTGCGCGAGCGCTTCGCGCAGCTCGACGTCAGATTCCACCCGCACCAGATACTCGGCGCGTTCGCGAATAGCCATCGTGTTGAACGGTTGCAGGTCAGCGTTGGTCTCCAGCGTCAGCATCCGTTGTGCGCCTCATCCAATAGCCCGGCGGAGGCCGCCTCCAGCATGTCCAGCACCTGCTCAAAGCCTTCATCACCACCGAAATACGGATCGGGTACCTCTGCGGGCAAGGACGGCGCATAACTCATGAACAGCCGAATTCGGGCAGCACAGTTGGCTGGCGCGACCCGCAACAGGTTCTCCAGGTTGCTGCGATCCATCGCCAGTATCAGATCGAACTGTTCAAAGTCGTCTGCGCACACGGCGCGGGCACGCTGGGCACTGAGATCGTAACCGCGGCGGCGGGCTGCCAGCTGGGCCCTGCGATCAGGCGCCTCTCCGGCGTGATAGCCGCCGGTACCGGCCGAATCCACCGTGTAGTGCGCCTGCAGCCCGCGTTCGGCGAGCATGGCCTCGAACACACCCTGCGCAGTAGGCGAGCGACAGATATTGCCCAGACAAACAAACAGAACTCGAGTCATGCCGACCCCAGCAGTGCCCGCACCCGCTCGAGATCCTCGGCGGTATCGACACCAGCCGGCAATGTCTGGCAGGCATCAGCGACGTGAATACGGGTACCGAACCAGAGCGCACGCAATTGCTCAAGTGACTCGGCCGTTTCCAGCGGACTGGCAGGCCAGCCAACGTAGGCATGAAGGAAGCTGACCTTGTAGGCATAGATACCCACGTGGCGACGGAACGGAATGGCATCCGGCAACGCCGCCGGGCCGTTTGCAAACTGATCACGACACCAGGGCATGGGCGCTCGACTGAAGTACAGCGCGTAGCCCTGATGATCACAGACCACCTTGACCGCATTGGGATTGAACAGGGTCTCGCTGTCGTGAATCGGCTCAGCAAGGGTAGCGATACCTGCGTCCTGCGCCGCGATCAGGTTGGCCGCCACCTGATCAATGACCGCAGGCGGAATCATCGGCTCATCACCCTGCACATTGACCACACAGGCGTCGTCCGGCAGACCCAACTGACTCACTACTTCCTGCAGGCGATCAGTCCCGGTCGGATGGTCCGCCCGGGTCATGATTGCCCTGGCGCCAAAACCAGCACAGGCATTCATGATGCGCTGATCATCGGTGGCCACAATCACCGAGGCTGCACCGCTCTTGCACGCCTGCTGCCAGACATGCTGGACCATCGGCTTGCCGTCAATCAGCTGCAATGGCTTGCCGGGTAATCGGGTGGAGGCATAACGTGCCGGGATGATGACGTGGAACATGTTCAGTCACCCAACTTTTCATCGGCATCCAGAGCCCGCGCTTCGGTTTCCAGCATCACCGGAATACCATCGCGCACGGGGAACGCCAGGCCGTCAGCGCGGCACCACAATTCCTGCTTGTCGTTACTCAGCACCAGCGGCCCCTTGCACAGGGGACAAGCCAGTACATCCAGCAATTTAGGGTCCATCAGTTACTCCTGCTTGATTTCATCGGAAGGAGAAGGCAACAGGCGGTACAGCGCCGCCGCGAAAGCCTCACTCAATTGAGCCTCAACACTCAGATACCACCAGTTTTCTTGCGCCTGCGGCGCGCACTTCACCGCATCCTTCTCGGTCATCACCACCGGGCGGTCCGTCGGAAGAACCGACAGTATGGACGCGTCGTAATGCGCGTGATCGGGAAAGATGCGGGTATCAAAATCAAAGGCCAGGTCATCGAGGGTGCGAAAAAAGCGCTGCGGATTGCCGATGCCGGCCATGGCTGTCACCTGACGCGGCCCGGACCAGCGCGCCGCGGCAACCCGCTCCCCGGTTACCAGATTGACCAGTGCCCGAGGCAACAGTTGCATGCCAAAGCCATCGACCGCATCGCCGGCGGCACCATTTCTGACCACCAGATCAACCGACTCCAGTCGCTCGGCCGGCTCACGCAGTGGCCCCTCAGGCAGACAGCGCGCGTTACCCAGCCCACGCTGCTGATCCAGCATGACCAGCTCGACAGTGCGCCCCAGCGCGTAATGCTGCAAACCATCGTCGCTGATAATCAGGTTTACATCCGTGGTGGCGAGCAGATGACGCGCAGCGGCGGGCCGATCAGGGTCAATCACCACCGGCACGCCACAGCGGCGGACCAGCAAGGCTGGCTCGTCACCACAGACCGCAGGATCATCGGTGGCAGACACGCTCCACGGATAGCTCGGTGGCCTGGCCCCATAGCCACGGCTGACCACCCCAACCCGATAGCCACGCGCACGCAGATGCTCGACCAGCCACACCACCATCGGCGTCTTGCCAGTGCCGCCTACCGTGATATTGCCAACCACGATCAGCGGCACTGGCGGCTGCCACTGCGCGCGCGCGCCGGTCAGATAAGCCTGTCTGCGACGCACCGCCAGACAGCGATACAGGGCAGAAAGAGGCCGCAGCAGAGCCAGCCAGGCAGCCTTGTCATACCAGGCACGCAGCAACCGCTGCTCCAGCGAGGGCACGCTCACTGCTGCGCGTCCGCCTCGGCTTCACTGGTGGTCAGGCGCAGGCGATTGAAACCGAGCTGACCGGCGGCGTCCATGGCGGTAATGACATATTGGTGCGGGGTCTGGGCGTCTGCACTGATCACCAGAGGGATCTGGCTGTCACCTGCGGACTCTTTTTGCAGCGCCGCCATCAGGGTCTTCAGGTCGGAGCTGATCAGGGTGCGTTCATTCAACGCCATCTCACCTGCCGCGTTGATGGTGAGTTCCAGCTGTTTGACGGTACGGTCTTCCACCCGCTCACCCGATACGGCCTCCGGCAGATCAAGCTTCAGCTGGGTTTCGCGGGTAAAGGTGGTGGACACCATGAAGAAGATCAGCAGCAGAAACACCACGTCGATCAGCGGTGTCAGGTTGACGCTGACCTCTTCTATCTTCTGCCGGCGAAAGTTCACGCTCAGGCCCCCTTTGCGCCGCTGGCAACCTTCCGGCCGTTGCCGTTGCCGTTGCCGTTGCCGTTGCCGTTGCCGTTAAAGTCGACCTCGCGGTTACCCTGCATGACTTCGACCAGCTTGGTCGCTTCCTGCTCCATGGTAACGACCAGCTCGTCCACGCGGCGCACGAAGAAGCGGTGGAAGAACACGGCAGGAATGGCGACCGTCAGGCCGGCTGCCGTTGTAATCAGCGCCTTGGAGATGCCACCCGCCAGCACGCCGGTGTTGCCCGTGCCCTGGATCATGATCGCGCTGAACACGTCAATCATGCCGATCACGGTACCCAGCAAGCCGAGTAGCGGCGTGATGGCTGCAATGGTCCCCAGGGTATTGAGGTAGCGTTCCAGTTCGTGCACCACCTTGCCGGCGGCTTCCTGGATACACTCTTTCATGATCTCGCGACCATGACGCGAGTTGGCCAGCCCCGCAGCCAGAATCTCACCCAGTGGAGAGTCGGCGCGCAGCGTCTTGAGTTTTGTCGAGTCCAGTTGACCATCCTTGACCCATCGCCAGACCTGTCCAAGCAGATTGGCCGGCGCCACTCTGCCGCTGCGCAGCGTCCATAGACGCTCGATAACAATGGCCACCGCGATGACTGACGACAGGATGATGGGCAACATCAACCATCCGCCAGAACTGATCAATTCCCACACAAGCGATCCCTCCCCCAAAAACGTTGCCTACTCTAGCACAGCGAGCCGGCTCAAAGGCCCGCGCAAGCAGCGCACTACTGTTTGTTATTCATGCCAGAAACGCCGCGCCCTGTCGCGCCAGCGCCACTCCGGAACAAGCGGCCGATCCGGGCTCAGGATAAAGCTGACCGCACCGGCGCTGCCAGTATAAATTGCTTCACTGCCCAATTCGCGGTACCGATCCACAACCTGCTGATGGGGGTGTCCGAAGGGGTTGTGATGCGCCGAGCTGAAGACAACCCAGTGTGGCTCAAGACGCCTGATGAAGGCATAGCTGGAAGAGCTGCGGCTGCCATGATGGGGCGCCAGCAGCACATCAGCGGGCGCCAGCTGCGCCAGCAATTGCAGCTCGTCCGCCTTGCCGATATCACCCGGCAAGAGCACAGAGCGCTGGCCTGCCCATATCTGCAGAACGCAGGAGCGCGCATTGCCGTCCTCCCCTTCGTTCTGCGCCTGCAACAGGCGAAAGCGCACATCGTCCCAGACCCACTCCTGCCCGTTAGTACAGGGCACAGCCGCCAGCGCCGCAGGTAGCTGCTCGGCCTCACCGCTGATCACCCGGTGCGGTTGCAGCCGCTGCATGACGGCAACCGCACCGCCGGCATGATCGGTATCAGCATGACTCAACAGCAGCAGATCCAGCTGACGGACACCCAGACCAAGCAAGCCCGGGGCGACAACCGCCTCGCCCAGATCGAATCCGCTGGCATGCCGGGCGGCGGCGTCGTACAACAGATCGTGGCGGGCGGTCTGCACCAGAACCGCCAGCCCCTGCCCCACGTCCAGCACGACCACACGCGCCTCGCCCGCCAGCGGACGCTCGTGCTGGGGCAGCAACAAGGGGAGAACACACAACACCCCCAGCGGACGCAACAGCCCAACCGGCAACAGCCAGATCAGCACACCCAGCAGGCCTATCATCCAAGCCAGCCAGCCGGGGAACGGCAGATGCAGCACAGCGCCCCACTGTGCCACCCAGTCCAACGCAAGCATCAGCAGATTGAGCAGGCGGGCCGCCAGCAGAAGCAGCAGATCCACCCCGAAAAGCAGGTCAAGCACAGCGCCAAGCAAAGCTGCAGGCACAATCAGCAGACTGACCCAGGGGATTGCCAGCAGATTGACGCCCATGGCGACGGTACTGGCCGGCATCCCCCACAGCAGCAACCAGGGCCAAAGGCCTGCGAAGGCAATCCATTGCGAGCGTCCCCAGCGCCACCATGGGGCACGGACGTGCAGCCGCCCTCCCATCCCCAGCAACAGCAGCCCCACCGCCATAAACGACAGCCAATAACCCGCCCGCAGCGGTGCAGCAGGATTGACCAGGGTGACAATGACCATCGCCGCCAGCCACAGCTCAATGGCCGGCAACTGACGCCGCCAAAGCTTCAGCAGCAACACCAGCGAGCACATCAGCAGTGCACGCTGAACCGGTACCTCCATACCGGCAAGCCCGGCATATCCGGCCGCTGCCAGCAAGGCAACAGGTGCGCTCAACCACAGCTGAGGGCGTGACCAGCGTAGCGGAAGGTAACGCAGGACAAGGGCTGTCAGGGCAAACACCGCTGCCGCCAGCATGCCGACATGCAGGCCGGAGATAACCAGCAGATGGGTTGTACCGGTTGCCTGCAGTCGATCCCAATCCGCCTGGTCAAGCGCCTGACGGTCCCCCGTCAGCAAGGCCAGCAGCCGCCGCCCGCCCTCAACAGCCTCGAGCGTGCCGGCCAGGCGGGCCTGCAATCGATCGCGCCACTGCCCCCAGCCCGGAGCAGGTTCAATGCGCTGGCCGGCTGTCACACTGCCGACTGCACCAATGCCCTGGGCATACAACCAGGCTTCGTAATCGAACGTGCCGGGATTACGCATACCGCGAGGCCGCCGCAGGCGTACCTCAAACCGCCAGTGTTCCCCCGCCGCCAGCGGCTCACCATCCCACCAGTGCAGGCGCATGCTCGGCAAAGCCTGCCCACTCGTATCGCGTACATCGCGCAGCAGAAAACGCCAGCCTGTTTGCGTCTGTGCGGGTAACGAGTCGATGCGACCACTGAGCTGAATACGCTGATTATCCAGTGCCTCGGGCAAACGCCGATCAAGCAGCAGTTGATGACCGAACAGGGCCCAGCAAAAGGCCAGCAGGAACGCCATAACAGGCCGGACTGCCGCCGCTGGCCGGAGATAGCAGAACACCAGCAAAAGCACGAAGCCGAATGCAAACGGCTGCCAGGGCGGCAGAGCCGAGAACAGCAGCGGACAGAGCAGCCCTGCCAGCAGGCTGAACAGCAGCAGGCGCATTTCATTCACGCAAACATCCTGTTTTGCTTTAGCCGTCAGGCAGTAGTGCCCGCCCGACATTCCATGCATAATTGGCCCACGCCAGCCAGACCGAACCCTGCGATGCCGCGCCGTTTCCTCAAACGCATGATGCCCCACCCCGACCGTATCAAGGGCAGCAAATCCCTGCAGTTCATGGGTAATTTGCTGCATGATCCGAATCTGTGGCATCTCAACCGACACAGCGTCTCACGCGCCATGGCGGTTGGCCTGTTCGTAGCCTTGATGCCAATACCGATGCAAATGGCCGTTGCCGCTGCCATCGCCATTATCGCGCGCTCCAACCTGCCAATTTCGGTCAGCCTGGTCTGGCTGACCAACCCGGTCACCATGCCGCCGATTTTCTTCGCCCAGTATCAGGTCGGCGTATTGCTGCTTGGCGCATCCGAGCGCAGCATGCCGATGGAGCTGTCAGTGAACTGGCTGATGGCTGAACTGCATCACATTTGGCAACCCCTGCTGCTGGGGTCGCTGGTGGTCGGCACCGTCGTCGCAGCACTGGGTTACGTGCTGACGCTGTTGTATTGGCGCATGTGGGTGTCACGCAACTGGCAACGACGCAAATTGCGACGTCGTCGCCAATCGCAGGAGTGAAGCCTCAGGCCGACAGCAACTGGCCCTGACGCAGGGTGAGGGTACGATCCATCTGCGCAGCCAGCGCAAGATCGTGAGTTACCACCAGAAAGGCCGTTTGCAGGGTCTGACTCAGTTCCAGCATCAATTGCTGGACACTCTCGGCAGTATCCTGATCCAGATTACCGGTCGGCTCGTCGAGCAGTACACAGGCAGGCTTATTGATCAAGGCACGGGCAATGGCAACCCGCTGCCGCTCCCCACCTGACAGCTCCGCCGGCTTGTGCCCGATGCGCTTGCCCAAACCGACACGCTCCAGCATGGCTGTGGCACGCCCACGCGCCTCGGCAATCGGCGTGCGACCGATCAGCAGCGGCATGCAGACATTCTCCAGCGCACTGAACTCCGGCAGCAGATGATGAAACTGATAGACGAACCCGAGCTCCTCATTGCGCAGCCGGCCCCTCTCCACCTCTTTCAGGGCGGACAGCTGTCGCCCGGCCAGCCGCACCTCGCCTGATGTCGGTGTATCCAGGCCGCCAAGCATATTGAGCAGCGTCGTCTTGCCGGAACCGGAGCTGCCGACAATCGCCACCCGCTCACCACGCTGGAGTTGAAGCTGAACATTATTCAGCACCCGCAAATTCTGCGGCCCGACGGCGTAGTCCTTGCACAGATCCCGACATTCGAGAACCAGATCAGTCATAGCGCAGCGCCTCCGCAGGCTCGGTTCGTGAGGCCCGCCAGGCGGGATAGAGGGTAGCAAGGAAGCTGAGACTCAGTGCCGTCACACAGATGACGACCACATCACTCCAGACCAGCTGGGATGGCAGGTAGCTGATGAAATACACATCCGAGCTGAGGAACTGAATACCCAGCACGCGCTCAAGCCAGGCGACCATCTCGGAGACATTCAGCGCGGCAAGCACGCCCAGAATACCGCCACTGAGGGTGCCCACCACACCGATCAGCGAGCCCTGCACCATAAATATCCCCATGATCGCCCCTGGCGTGGCGCCCAGGGTCCGCAAGATCGCGATATCCGCCTTCTTGTCGGTCACCACCATAACCAGGGTGGAAATGATATTGAACGCAGCGACTGCGACGATCAGCATCAGCAGAAGGCCAATCATGGTCTTTTCCATCTTGATCGCGGCAAACAGGTTACCGTGCGTACGGGTCCAGTCCTGGGCGTAGTAGTCACCCGGCAGTTCACGCACCAGATCCCAGGCCACCTGCGGAGCCTCAAACAGGTTCTTCAATTTCAGCCGAACGCCCTGGACCTGGCCCGGTTCCCAGCGACTGAGCCGGGCAGCGTCATCAACGTGAATCATGGCCAGCGAGCTGTCCAGCTCGGCACCCACCTTGAAAACGCCGGTCACGGTGAAGCGCTTGAGTCGCGGAAAGACCCCCGCCGGAGTAACCGAGGCCTCAGGCAGCACGAATGTCAGCTTGTCACCCACCGCCACGTTGAAGCGCTTGGCTATCAGCTCGCCGATCACGATGCCGAACTCTCCTGCCGACAGATTATCGAGCGAGCCCGATTGCATGTGGTTTTCCAGAATCGAGACGCGCTTCTCTGCCTGCGGCTCGATACCGTTGACCAGCACCGGCGCAACGCTGCCGTTGTGCGTCAACATGCCCTGAAGCTGAATAAAGGGTGCAGTGCCAACCACCTTCGGATTCTGCTCGAAGCGCTCGGCCAGCGATTGCCAGTCACTGATCGGCTGGTAACCGTTGATTGTGGCGTGTGGCACCATACCGAGAATCCGTGTGCGCAACTCCCGATCAAAGCCGTTCATCACCGACAGCACCAGGATCATGACCATAACGCCCAGCGTCAGCCCGAGCATGGAAATCAGCGAGATGAAGGAAATGAAATGATTTCGCCGCTTGGCGCGGGTATAGCGCAGGCCGATAAAAAAGGGTAAAGGTCTGAACATGAAAAGCGGTTTACCTTATGCTCCAGCCGCAGCCGGTGGATTTTGAGCGACATGTTACACTGAACATCACAGTCTGGTCAGCGCCTGCCGACGGCGCGAAGAGAATCGCCATGCACACAGACCACGAAGACAACCGCGAGTTCTTTCGTATTCAGGATCACATCCACCTGGACTGCAAGCCCATTGCAGGACCGGAAGATGACCTGGGGGCCAGGCAAAGCGCCCTGTTCAATCTGCTTGCCGATCTGCACATGCTCGACTACGAGTCGCAGCATCTGCTGCGGCAGATCAGTGAGCGTGACAGGGCTCTGGCCCAATACCTCAAGATCATCAACAAACGCATCGATCTGCTTGGCAAGACGCTGGCCCTTGAGCTGGGCGATGACCTGGGCGAGCCGCAAGGCGTTACCCTGAGCGAAGGCGGTGTCGATTTCGAAAGCAGTGTGGCCTACCCGGCCGACAGCTGGGTAGCTGCGCGCCTGGTCCTGTTGCCTGCACCACTGGGCCTGGCCATTCCGGCCCGGGTCGTGCGCTGCGAACCAGCTGGCTCACCCGGCCGCTGGCATGTCGCACTGAACTTTGACCTGATCAATGACGCCCAGCGTCAGCTGCTGGCGCGGCATATTCTGCAGAAGCAGGCACAGGACATACGCGCCGCCAAATCCACCTGAAAGGACCTCCGAGATGAAAGCTACCCCTTCATTGCTGTTATGCGCCTGCCTGGCTCTGGCCGGCGCCGCCCAGGCAGATACCCTGCGCATTCCCGTCGGCGAGCAGGCCGGCAGCCAGCACACGCCCCTGCCGCAGCGTGGCGCCAGTTTTGACAGCGTCACTGCGCGCTGGGGCGAGCCGAGCAAGCGCCACGCCGCGGTCGGCCAACCGCCAATTACCCGCTGGGACTATCCGGGCTTCAGTGTCTACTTCGAGTATGACAAGGTCATCGACAGCGTGCGTCAGCATACGCCAAAGGCCCCCTGATCCGACATGACACTGATTTACGGCCACCGCGGTGCACGGGCAGAAGCACCGGAAAACACCCTGCCCAGCTTTCGCAAGGCGCTCGAGGCGGGCGTTACCCGGGTCGAGCTGGACCTTCATCTTTCCGCCGATCAGCAACTGGTCGTCATTCACGACCCGACCCTGAAACGGACAACCGGCCTGCGCGGCAAGGTTGCCCAGCATACGGCAGCGGAGCTGTCGCGCATCGACGCGCGTTTCGGTCTGCCCGGCTGGCAGACGCCCTGTGCTATTCCCACTCTTGCCCAACTCCTGCAGCAATGCCCGGAAATCGAGCATTACCAGCTTGAGGTAAAGAGCGGTTCAGAGCGTCAGTCACGGATCGTGCTGGATGCCATCGCCACGCTGACCGAACGATACAACCTGCACAACAAGGCCGTCGTCACCTCTTCCAGCCGAACATTGCTGCGCTATGCCAGGCGAAGCAACTTCATGCTGCCAACCGGGCTGGTCGAAGAATACGGACTGCTGGATCCGGTAAAAAGCGCTCGCCGCTACGGTTGCGACTATCTGATTCTGAACTGGAAACTATGCAGCCAACAGCGCCTGCGTGCAGCGCAGGCGGCCGGACTTCACGTGTCGGTATGGACAGTCAACGACGCTGCGCTCATGCAGCGACTTGCCGAAATGGGGGTCGACAGCCTGATTACCGACCTGCCGTCACTGGCGGTGAAGGTAATCAATCAGGGGCGCGCATAGCGCCCCGAACACTCAGAACAGCCTGTTCAGGCCATCCAGCGCAGCTACCCGGTAGGCTTCGGCCATGGTCGGATAGTTGAACGTAGTATTGACGAAGTAGTTGATGGTGTTGGCGCCATCTTTCTGGTTCATGATCGCCTGACCGATGTGCACGATCTCGGCGGCCTGGTCGCCAAAGCAATGGATACCCAGTACCTCGAGCGTCTCGCGGTGGAACAGGATCTTCAGCAGGCCGACCGGCTCACCACTGATCTGCGCACGCGCAATACTCTTGAAAAAGGCCTGGCCAATCTCATATGGCACACATGCATCGGTCAGCTCGCGTTCGGTTTTACCCAGCGAGCTGATTTCAGGAATCGTGTAAATGCCTGTCGGCACGTCATCGACAAAGCGCCAGCCGTCGTTGCTGACAATATTGCCCGCCGCTGAACGCCCCTGGTCAAAGGCTGCACTGGCCAGGCTTGGCCAGCCGATCACATCACCGACCGCATAGATATTCGGCACGCTGGTGCGGTAGTTTTCATCCACTTCCAGCTGGCCACGGCCGTTGGGATGCAGAGCCACATTCTCAAGGCCCAGTCCATCGGTGTTGCCGGTACGCCCGTTACACCACAGCAATGCATCGGCCTTCAGCCGCTTGCCGGACTTGAGCTGCAGGACAACGCCTCGGTTGTCCAGCCCTTCGATCTTTTCATACTCCTCGTTATGGCGAATCAGCACACTGCTGTTGCGCAGGTGATAACTCAGCGCATCGGAGATCTCATCGTCGAGGAAGCTGAGCAGCCGATCACGGGTATCGATCAGGTCAACCTTGACCCCAAGACCACAGAAAATCGAAGCGTACTCGCAACCAATGACACCCGCACCATAGATGATCAGCGTGCGCGGTGTATGGTTGAGCTTGAGAATGGTGTCACTGTCATAGATACGCGGGTGACTGAAGTTCACATCAGCCGGACGATATGGACGCGAGCCGGTGGCAATGATCACCTCCTTGGCGATCAGCTTTTCCACCGCGCCGGAGCCGTCTACCACCTCGATGGTATGTTCGTCGGCAAAGCTGCCCTTGCCAAAGAACACGTCAACCCGGTTGCGGGCGTAGTAGCTGGTGCGCGAAGCCACCTGCTTGTTCATCACCTTCTCGGCACTGCGCAGAACGTCCGGAAACGAGAACCAGCGCGGTTCACCAATCTGCCGGAACATCGGATTGGTGTTGAACTGAATGATCTGCTTGACCGAATAACGCAACGCCTTCGACGGGATGGTGCCAAGATGGGTGCAATTACCGCCCACTTCACGACGTTCTTCAACCACAGCCACCTTGCGACCATGCTTGGCGGCATTCATCGCCGCGCCCTCACCCGCCGGGCCGGAGCCCAGCACCACTACGTCGTAGTTGTATACGGCCATTCAGTCTGTTCCTTGTATCTCGCAAAAAGAGGGTGCCACGCGTCACCAACAGCGACTAGTCGACCTTGGTCGCGTCGCGGGCAAGATCAGCATTAAGCGGACGCTGCGGCGCACCGGCGTTGGCACTGGCCTCCTCACACTTGGTGACATCACCACCACAAATGCCGCAGGCCTTGTCGACACCTACCGCACCGATCCCGCCGCAGGAGCCGGCAATCGGCTTGCGGCCCATCATGACACCCACAGCCATGCCGGCCACACACAGCAGCATCACCACAAAGGCCATTAACCAAACCATGTTTTACTCCTTGCCCGGGGTCAGGGCATCAAAGCGGGGCGTCACCCTGGACTCGAACGTGTCACCCTCGCGAACAACAAAAAACGCGGCGATATCATGCGCCAGCGCATATTTCCATCCTGCCTCTTCGCCCATGATCATGAGCACGGTAGATAGCCCGTCAGCCTTCGCGGCAGAAGGATCAAGCACGGTTACCGACGCCAGGCGATGCATTACCGGACGCCCGTTACGCGCATCGAAGGTATGCGAGAACCGCTGTCCGTCGAGCTCGAAATAATTGCGGTAATCTCCAGAGGTCGAGACCCCTTCGCCGTCAAGCGAGACAATGATCTGGGCGACACGGTTGTCATCCCGCGGCTCCTCAACGGCGATACGCCAAGGCCGGTCACCGGGCTTGCGGCCAACGGCCTTTAGCTCACCGGTCAACTCCACCATATAACTTTTGATGCCGAACTGCTCAAGTCGTTCAGCTACCCGGTCAACCATGTAGCCAGCTCCCACACTGCTCAGGTCGACGGTTAACGCACGATCCTTGCAGAGCTGGGTGCCCTGCAGGTGCAGATGCTGCTGGCCAACCGATTGCATTGTCTCGGCAAGTGCCTGCGGGTCTGGCACGCTCTGTAACTGAGGGTCGCCGTGGAAGCCCCAAAGCTGGAGCAATGGCGCCACGGTAATATCGAATGCTCCGCCACTCTCCTTATGCAGCTGGTCTGTCAGAGCAACCAGTGTCAGAACCGACTCCGGCATATCCATACAGGTCCCGGCCGGTGCCGCATTGAAACGCGCCAGGTCGGAATCGGAGCGCCAGGTCGATACTTCATCGTCAAAACGCGCCAGCATGGCGTCAATATCGGCCTGCAGGGTCTCGACATCCGGCGAATCATCAACCGGCACCCACTTGATCGAATAGGTACTGCCCATGGTTGCACCATATATTTCCGCAACCGGGTCCACAGAATTGAAACAGCCCGTTAGGGCTGTTGCCAGGGCAACAGCAATAACGGGCCGGATAACGCTCAGCCGCATACTAGCCGCCGAAGTCGTCGAGCAGGATATTCTCGGGCTCGACACCCAGGTCCTGCAGCATCTTGATCACGGATGCGTTCATCATCGGCGGTCCACACATGTAGAACTCGCAGTCCTCGGGCGCCGGATGGTCCTTCAGATAGTTCTCGAACAGGACATTGTGGATAAAGCCGGTCGGGCCTTCCCAGTTGTCTTCAGGCAGCGGATCGGACAAAGCCAGATGCCACTCGAAGTTGTCGTTCTCGGCCGCCAGTTGATCGTACTCTTCGACATAGAACGCCTCGCGCAGCGAGCGCGCGCCGTACCAGAAGCTCATCTTGCGCGTGGAGTGCAGGCGCTTGAGCTGGTCGAAGATGTGCGAACGCATCGGAGCCATGCCGGCACCGCCACCGATAAAGACCATCTCGGCGTCGGTATCACGCGCAAAGAACTCACCAAAGGGACCGTACACGGTAACCTTGTCACCCGGTTTCAGCGAGAACACCCAAGAGGACATCTTGCCGGGCGGCAGGTCATCACGACCGGGCGGCGGCGAAGCCACACGGATATTGAACTTCACCAGCCCCTTTTCTTCCGGATAGTTCGCCATGGAATAGGCACGAATAGTCGTCTCATCGACCTTCGATACGTACTTCCACAGGTTGAACTTGTCCCAGTCACCACGGAATTCCGGCTGAATGTCGAAATCCTTGTAGTGGACGGTGTGCGGCGGACATTCCAGCTGCACATAACCACCGGCACGGAAGTCAACGTTCTCACCTTCGGGCAGCTTCAGGGTCAGTTCCTTGATGAAGGTTGCGACGTTCGGGTTGGAAGCGACAGTGCACTCCCACTTCTTCACGCCGAAGACTTCTTCAGGCACTTCAATTTCCATATCCTGCTTGACCGGAGTCTGGCAGGACAGGCGCCAGCCTTCCTTCGCTTCGCGCTTGGTGAAATGCGACTCCTCGGTCGGCAGCATCTCGCCGCCACCGCTTTTCACAATGCACTTGCACTGGGCACAGGTACCGCCACCGCCACAGGCAGAGGACAGGAACACGCCATTGCTGGCGAGGGTATTGAGCAGCTTGGAGCCGGCAGCCACAGTGACCTTGCGCTCACCGTTGATGTCGATGGTGACATCGCCGCTGCTGACCAGCTTGGAACGGGCGATCAGAATGATGGCCACCAGCGACAGCACGATCGCGGTAAACATTCCGACGCCCAGATAGATTTCCATGTTCATCAGTTACAGCTCCTCTTACAGTTGAACGCCGGAGAAGGACATGAAGCCCAGCGACATCAGACCAACAGTAATGAAGGTGATGCCCAGGCCACGAAGCCCGTCCGGTACATCGCTGTACTTGAGCTTTTCACGGATGCCCGCCAGGGCAACGATGGCCAGCGCCCAGCCGATACCGGCACCGGCGCCATACACCACGCTTTCACCGAAGGCGTAGTCACGTTCAACCATGAACAGGGAGGCACCCATGATCGCGCAGTTAACGGTAATCAGCGGCAGGAACACACCCAGCGCGTTGTAGAGCGCAGGCACGAACTTGTCGAGCAGCATCTCGAGGATCTGCACGATCGCCGCGATGACACCGATATAGCTGAGCAGACCCAGGAAGCTCAGATCAACGTTCGGCATGCCGGCCCAGGCCAGTGCACCATCCTTGAGCAAGTAGGTGTAGATCAGGTTGTTGGCCGGAACCGTGATGGTCAATACCACAACCACCGCAATACCCAAGCCCAGCGCAGTCTGAACCTTCTTGGAGATGGCGATAAAGGTACACATCCCCAGGAAGAAGGCCAGCGCCATGTTTTCGACGAAAATCGCCCGCACCAGCAGGCTGATGTAATGTTCAATCATGGCTTACATGGCCTCCTTCATGGCACGGCTTTGCGGCGCCATCTTGAACTCTGCAGCTTCCACCTGATCCTTCTTCCAGGAGCGCAGCGCCCAGATGATCAGACCAATGATGAAGAACGCAGACGGCGGCAGCAGCAGCAGGCCGTTGGGCTGATACCAGCCACCGGCACTGACCAGCGGCAGAACTTCGATGCCGAACAGCTTGCCGGCACCAAACAGCTCACGGATGACCGCAACGCAGATCAGAATGAAGCTGTAGCCCAGACCGTTACCCACACCATCGAGGAAGCTCATGTGCGGCGGATTCTGCATGGCAAAGGCTTCGGCGCGACCCATCACGATACAGTTGGTGATGATCAGACCGACGAAGACCGACAGCTGCTTGCTGATGCTGTAGGCGTAGGCCTTGAGCACCTGGTCTACCACGATTACCAGCGACGCGATGATCACCATCTGCACGATCATACGAATCGAGCTGGGGATCTGGTTACGCACGATCGAGATAAAGAAGTTCGACAGTGCCGTTACCGAGGTCAGCGCGATACACATGACCAGGGTCACGCTCAGGCTGGTGGTAACCGCCAGTGCCGAGCAGATCCCGAGGATCTGCAGGGCAATCGGGTTGTTGCTGAAAATAGGCTCGAACAGAACCTGTTTTGCAGTGGCCTTAGCCATGATTATGCCTCCCCTGCACGAAGATGTTCGAGGAACGGACCAAAGCCGTCTTCACCCAGCCAGAAACGCACCAGGTTTTCTACGCCCCGGCTGGTCAGTGTGGCGCCAGCCAGACCGTCCACCTGGTGTTCGGCATTGGGGTTACTCGGATCAACCGAACCCTTGACTACGCTAATCGCAGGCTTGCCGGACTCGTCAAAGACAACCTTGCCGGTCCATTGCGCCTTCCAGTTCGGGTTATCCACCTCACCGCCCAGACCGGGGGTTTCGGCATGCTGATAGAAGCCCAGACCCACGACGGTTTTCAGATCGCTTTCTAGCGCCATAAAGCCGTAGAGGGTGGACCACAGGCCATAACCGTGGATCGGCAGAATCAGGGTCTTGATGCTGCCATCGGGGTTTTCCACTACATACACAGTGGAGTAGTCAGCGCGGCGACGGATGCTGGCAATGTCCTGTTCGCCATCCAGCTGCTGGGACATGGCCGGATCTTTCGACGCTTTCTGCTGATCGAAGGTCAGCGCATCAAAGGCGTCACTGAACTCGCCGGTGCGCAGATCAACCAGACGCGGAGTAATCAGGGAAAACTGCTCCTGGATACTGCGGCCCTCATCATACAGACCGGCGATCTGCAGAATGTTGCGCTGCTTGTCCTGCAGTTTGTTGGTCGTCTGTACCGGTTTGAGCGCAACCGCGGCGGCGGATACCACGACGGAGCAGACCAGACAGACAAGCAGCGCGACCGTCAGCGTGCGGGCAACGGATTCTTTCTTAGCGGACATTACGTGCAAGCCTCCGTTTGATGTTGGCCTGAACCACGAAGTGGTCGATGAGCGGAGCAAACAGGTTGGCGAACAGAATCGCCAGCATCATGCCCTCGGGGAACGCCGGGTTGACGACACGGATCAAGATAACCATCAGACCGATCAGGGCACCAAAGAACCACTTGCCGGTGTTGGTCATCGACGCCGATACTGGATCGGTCGCCATGAAGATCATGCCGAAAGCGAACCCGCCCACAACCATGTGCCAGTACCAGGGCATGGCGAACATCGGGTTGGTGTCGGAGCCAATCATGTTGAACAGCAGGCTGGTGGCGACCATACCGAGCATCACGCCGGCAACGATGCGCCAGTTGGCGATCTTGGTCAGCAGCAGCACCGCACCACCGATGAAGATGGCCAGGGTAGACACTTCGCCCATGGAACCCTGCATGTTGCCGTAGAAGGCGTCCAGCCAGGTCAGGCCGCTGGCAACGATCTGCTCAACGCCGCCGGAGGCAGCCATGCTCAGCGCTGTAGCACCCGCGAAGCCGTCGACAGCAGTCCAGACCGCGTCACCAGACATCTGCGCCGGATAGGCGAAGAACAGGAACGCACGACCGGTCAGTGCCGGGTTGAGGAAGTTTTTACCGGTGCCGCCGAACACTTCCTTACCGATCACAACACCAAAGCTGATACCCAGCGCGACCTGCCACAGCGGAATGCTCGGCGGCACGATCAGGGCAAACAGGATGGAGGTCACGAAGAAACCTTCGTTGACTTCATGCTTGCGGATTGAGGCAAATACCACTTCCCAGAAACCGCCGACCAGGAAGGTCACGGCATAGACCGGGAGGAAGTAGGCTGCACCGTGGATCAGATTGTCCCACAGGCTGGCCGGATCAAATCCGGCGAACATGGCGATCAGCGCCAGACGCCAGTTATCCTGGGCAGCCAGCAGATCCGGGTTGCCGGCATAAATGCTGTTGGCCTGGAAACCGATGTTGTACATCCCGTAGAAAATTACCGGGAAGGTGCACAGCCATACGGTAATCATCATGCGCTTGAGGTCGAGACCGTCGCGCACGTGCGCAGTCGTCTTGGTGACGCTGCCCGGGCGGTAGAAGAAGGTATCAATGGCTTCGTAGAGGGCGTACCACTTTTCGTGCTTGCCGCCCTTCTCGAAGTTGTGCTCGATCTTGTCGAGGAATGAACGCAGGCTCATGTCAGCCCTCCTTCTCGATGCGAGTCAGGTTATCCCGAAGAATCGGGCCGTACTCGTACTTGCCGGCGCAGACGTAGCTGCACAGCGCCAGATCTTCTTCATCCAGCTCCAGTGCACCCAGCTTCTGGGCCATATCGGTGTCACCGACAACCAGATAACGCAGCAACTGGGTCGGCAGAATATCCAGCGGCATCACCAGTTCGTAGTTGCCTACCGGGACCATGGCACGCGGACTGCCGTTGGTGCTGGTATCAAAATTGAACAGGCGCGACGGCGCCAGCTTGGAAACGAAGATATTCAGCACAGAGTGCTTGTTCACACCCGCACGCAGATAGTGCAGCATCTGGCGCTCGTTGCCTTCCTTGAGAACCGACACCTGGGAGTGAAAGCGTCCCAGGTAAGCGATCGGACCACGAACGGCGCGACCACCGAACACCGAGCCGGAAATCACCCGGTTATTGCCGGCTTTCAGCTCGCCAGCGGTCAGCTCGTCCAGATTGGCACCCAGGCGAGTTTTCAGCAGACGGGGTTTCTCTACCTGCGGGCCAGCGAGGGCGACATAGCGATCAGTCCAGATACGACCCTGGGTGAACAGCACACCGAAGGCGATCACGTCCTGGTAGTTGATCTGCCAGACGCTCTTGCTCTCGTTAACCGGATCAAGGAAATGGATATGGGTACCGGGCAGGCCTGCAGGGTGCGGACCGGCAAAGCTCTCGGTACTGACACCACTGACCCCTTCGCCCGGCAGGCTGACACCATCAGCCTTGCACAGCCATACCTTGGCCAGCCGTGCCAGAACCTTCAGACCGTTTTCGAAGTCTGCAGCGTGCTCCTTGATGATGACAGCCGGATCGGCCGCCAGCGGATTGGAGTCCATTGCTGTGACAAAAATCGAACTGGGCTCAGCATCGACAGCCGGGGTCTTGCTGTAGGGGCGGGTGCGCAGCGCAGTCCACAGACCCGAGCCGATCAGCTGCTCGCGAATCTGCTGGGGCGCCAGGCCATCCAGCGCTTTGGCGTCATGGGCAGGAAAGGTCTCGGCGTCATCGCCGTCGATCTCGATAACGACCGACTGCAAAACACGCTTGTCACCACGATTGATTGCGCTGACGACACCAGCGGCAGGCGCGGTAAAGACCACACCAGGAGTTTTCTTGTCGCTGAACAGAACCTGTCCAAGTTTGACCCGATCTCCCTCACGCACTTCCATGGTCGGCTTCATGCCGTGGTAGTCGAAGCCGACGACGGCAACACTACGCACCGCACGAGCGTCTTCAATGCGCTGTTCGGGAGAACCGGTGATTGGCAGATCCAAGCCCCGTTTGATTTTTATCATACGAATAGCCTAATCACTGTTTGAAATCTTCACGGGCGGGGCTGCCAAAGCGAACGCAAATGCGTTGCCCCATCCGTGCTGACAGCCAACGCAGGCACGAATCGGAGCAGCCTCAAACCCCCATAAAAAATCCCGCCAAGTATAAAGAGCATGACTACTCAATGCTACCGAGCCCCGGGATTTTTCGGTTTTTAAATTGCCCCCATTGATGAAATCGATAACACCGGCAGCCCTTTCGGGGCGATCCTGAAATACCCGGAAACACTGATCTTCAGACCCAGCGATCAGTTTGTCCGAAAAGCGGTCCAAACAACATAAACTGATCACAAATCATCCAACCAGGGAGATTCACATGTCACTGCCGAGCATCTTCCTCAGCGCTTTGCTGCTACTCGCTTCAACCAGCGCCGCAGCAACCACCGAGACGACGCTGACTACCCGCAATCAGCACCTGTTTCGCTACCTGTTCGTGGATGTCTACACCGCCACACTGTACGCCCCGAGCAACAGCAACCTGACCGGTATTCTCGACAGCGGCCAACCGGTTCGACTAACCCTGCAGTATCACCGCTCGATAGACCGGGATGACATGATCAAGGCCGCGCAGGTCACACTGGAGCGCCAGCACCCGGCATCCCGACTTGCCCAACTGCAAGCCGACATCGACCAGTTGCACACCCATTTCGTCGACGTCAGCGAGGGAGACACCTACAGCCTGGCTCGCACTGCCGACGGAGAACTCCAGCTGTACCATAACAATCAGCTCAGTTTCAGCAGCAAGACGCCGGGGCTGGCCGATGCGTACCTTGGCATCTGGCTTGGCCAGAACGGGCTGTCTGACGACCTGCGCAGCGCCCTGCTGCGCTAGCAACACAGCAAAAGCAGAAACCAAGCAACAAAAAAGGCGCCGAAGCGCCTTTTTTGTTGCTGACATATCCGAAAATCAGACCGGGAACGCCGGCGGATTGACGTGAGCCATATCTTCCAGAATGCGCACAACCTGGCAGCTGTAACCGAACTCGTTGTCGTACCACACGTACAGAATCACACGATTGTCGTTGCAGATGGTAGCTTCGGCATCGACCACACCAGCGTGACGCGAACCCACGAAGTCAGTGGAAACCACTTCCTGCGAGTTGGTGAAGTCAATCTGCTTGTGCAGCTCGGAGTGCAGCGCCATGTGACGCAGGTAGTCGTTAACCTCATCGCGATTGGTCGACTTTTCCAGGTTCAGGTTCAGAATCGCCATCGAGACGTTCGGAGTCGGAACACGGATGGCGTTGCCGCTCAGCTTACCAGCCAGCTCCGGCAGTGCCTTGGCGACCGCCTTGGCTGCACCGGTCTCGGTGATAACCATGTTCAGCGCGGCACTGCGACCACGACGATTGCCCTTGTGGAAGTTGTCGATCAGATTCTGGTCGTTGGTGTACGAGTGAACCGTCTCAACGTGACCATTGGCGATACCGAACTTGTCGTTGATCGCTTTCAGCACCGGCACGATGGCATTGGTGGTGCAGGACGCCGCAGAAATGATCTTGTCTTCGGGTGTAATGGCAGCGTGGTTGATGCCATGAACGATATTCTTCAGGTCACCCTTGCCCGGCGCAGTCAGCACTACCTGGGACGCGCCCTTGCACTGCAGGTGCTGGGACAGACCCGCTTCGTCACGCCACACACCGGTGTTGTCGACAACAATGGCGTCTTCGATACCGTAGGCTGTGTAATCGATGCTGGTCGGATCGCTGGCGTAGATAACCTGAATCAGGTTGCCGTTGGCAGTGATGGTGTTGTTTTCTTCATCAATAGTGATGGTGCCCTGGAAGGAGCCGTGAACCGAATCACGACGCAGCAGACTGGCACGCTTGGACAGGTCGTTGGCTGCGCCCTTGCGGACAACGATGGCGCGCAGGCGCAGGCCATCACCGGCACCGGCCTTCTCGATCATGATGCGCGCCAGCAGCCGACCGATGCGACCGAAGCCGTACAACACCACATCACGACCCTGACGGCGCTCGCCGGTCTTGCCGATAACACTGGCCAGCTCGACCCGCAGGAAGGCATTCAGGTCGTCGCTGCCGGAGGCACGGAACTTGTTGACCAGACGGGCAAGATCGATAGAGGCCGGGCCCAGGTTCAGGTCCAGCAGCTCCTTCAGAACCGGGAAGGTGTCATGAACCGACAGCTCATTGTCATCGATCTGACGAGCGAAACGGTGGGATTTCAGCAGGCTGATGACCGAGCGATTGACCAGGCCACGACCGTAGACGGAGGTGACAACGTTATGCTCACGGTACAGACGGCCAATCAGAGGAATCATCGCCTCAGCGGTGGCTTCACGGTCCGTCCAGTTTTCCAGACACTGCTCAAATTGGGCTTGAGTCACGGCTTTACCTTCCAAGTCTTGATAACCAAAGGGCGCATATTATGCTTTCAGCGCGCACCATAGGCAATGATCAGGACAAAATCCAGCCGGTGCGGGCACAAACGCAACGAGCACGGTAAACTGCCTGCCGTTGCCAGCCTAGCATCGGCCAGCACGCCACCGAACCGACCTCAAGAGTTATCGCATGCCCGCATCAAAGCTGCTGCTATCTCCTCCATTGACGGCCGCCACCGGCAACCGCCTGTACTGGTCCGGCCTGCAGGGCGCCGCTCGCGCCCTGGCCATCGCCGAAGGTGCCCAGCAGCACGACGGCCTGAGCCTGGTGATCACACCCGACACCGCTGCCGCCGACAGTCTGGAGCAGGAGCTGCGCTTTTTCGCACCACAGCTCCCCGTCATCAGCTTCCCCGACTGGGAAACCCTGCCGTACGACCGTTTCTCTCCGCACCAGGACATCATCTCCCAGCGCCTTAAAACGCTGTTCCAGCTGCCTCGCATCGGCCAGGGCATCCTTGTTGTACCCATGACCACGGTGCTGCACCGGCTGCCGCCGCGTGAGTTTCTGGGCGGCTCGGTCCTGCTGCTGGAGATTGGCCAGCAACTGGACATCGACCGGATGCGCATCAACCTCGACGCGGCCGGCTACCGCTGCGTCGACACGGTCTACGAACACGGAGACTACGCGGTACGCGGAGCGCTGCTGGATCTCTATCCAATGGGTAGTACACTGCCCTACCGCATCGACCTGCTGGACGACGAGATCGAGACGCTGCGCACCTTTGATCCGGAAACCCAGCGCTCGATCGACAAGGTAGACCGCATCCACCTGCTGCCGGCCAAGGAGTTCCCGCTCGACAAGTCTGCGCTGACCGGCTTTCGCGCGCGCTTTCGCGAACGCTTTGAAGTGGATCATCGGCGTTGCCCGCTGTACATGGACCTCAGCGAAGGCCTTGTTCCACCAGGCATTGAGTACTATCTGCCGCTGTTCTTCGACGAACTGGCCAGCCTGTTCGACTACCTGCCGAACAATACCCGGCTGTTCACCCTGCCCGGCATCGAGCAGAACGCCGAGCACTTCTGGCAGGACGTACGCACCCGCCACAGCGAACAGGGCGTAGACCCAACTCGCCCGCTGCTGCCGCCAGGCGAATTGTTTCTGCCGGTAGAGGAAGCCTTTGCGCTGCTCAAACAGCATCCGCGCATTGTCTGCCATCAGGATCGTCCTGACGAATCGCAGGCCAGCGTATTTGATTGCCCGCTGCCGCCCGACCTGGCGATCGACAATAAGCTGGAAAACCCGCTGGCAGCGCTTCAACGCTTCCTGCAGCAGCACCCGGGCCGCACCCTGTTTGTCGCCGAGACCGCCGGACGCCGCGAAGCGCTGACCGAGCTGCTCGCCCGCATCCGGATCAAACCGGATGACGTCGACAGCTGGCCGGCCTTCAGCACCGGCAGCAGCGCCGTCGCCATCACTATCGCGCCGCTCGACCAAGGCATGCTGATCAACAGTGCCGCCGTTGCCCTGATTGCCGAAAGCCAGCTGTTCGGCCAGCGTGTCATGCAGCGCCGCCGCCGTGGCAAGGCGACCGATCTGGGCGACGCGGTCATCCGAAACCTGACCGAGCTGCGCGAAGGCGCGCCGGTGGTTCATATCGACCACGGCGTCGGCCGCTATCGGGGTCTTACCAACCTGACCGTTGAAGATCAGCAGGCCGAGTTTCTGGTACTGGAGTACGCCGACGAGGCGACGCTGTACGTGCCGGTCGCCAACCTGCACCTGATTGCCCGCTATTCCGGCAGCGATGACGACAGTGCGCCACTGCACCGTCTGGGCTCTGATCAATGGCAGAAGGCGCGTCGCAAGGCCGCCGAGAAAGTTCGCGACGTCGCTGCCGAACTGCTCGACGTATATGCCCGCCGCGCCGCGCGCCAGGGCTTCAGCTTCGCCGACCCGGAACAGGACTACCAGAGCTTTGCCGACGACTTCCCGTTTGAGGAAACCGCCGACCAGTTGGCCGCCATTGAGGCGGTATTCAAGGACATGACCAGCCCGCAGCCGATGGACCGCCTGGTCTGCGGCGATGTCGGCTTCGGCAAGACCGAGGTCGCCATGCGCGCGGCCTTCCTCGCAGTGCACAGCGGCAAGCAGGTTGCGGTGCTGGTGCCGACCACCCTGCTCGCCCAGCAACACTACAACAGCTTCAAGGACCGCTTCGCCAACTGGCCGGTGCGCGTGGAAGTCATGTCGCGCTTCAAATCCGCCAAGGAAGTCAAAGCCGCGGCCGCCGAACTGGCCGAGGGCAAGGTAGATATCATGATCGGCACCCACAAGCTGCTGCAGGGCGACGTCCAGTTCCAGGATCTCGGCCTGGTGATCATCGACGAAGAGCACCGCTTTGGTGTGCGCCAGAAAGAAGCACTCAAAGCACTGCGCAGCGAAGTCGATGTGCTGACCCTGACCGCCACCCCAATCCCGCGCACCCTGAACATGTCGTTTTCCGGCATGCGCGACCTGTCGATCATCGCCACACCGCCCGCACGCCGACTGTCGGTCAAGACCTTTGTCATGGTCCAACAGAAGCCCGTGGTCAAGGAAGCGATCCTGCGTGAGCTGCTGCGCGGCGGCCAGGTCTACTATCTGCACAACGACGTCGAGACCATCGAAAAATGCGCTGCCGATCTGGCCGAACTGGTGCCGGAAGCGCGCATTGGCATCAGCCACGGCCAGATGCCCGAGCGTGCACTGGAACAGGTGATGCGCGATTTCTACCATCGCCGCTTCAATATTCTGGTTACCAGCACCATCATCGAAACCGGCATCGACGTACCCAGCGCCAACACCATCATCATTGAGCGCGCCGACAAGTTCGGCCTGGCCCAATTGCATCAGCTGCGCGGGCGCGTTGGCCGCAGCCACCACCAGGCCTATGCCTACCTGCTTACTCCGGAAGGCCGAAAGATCACCAGCGACGCAGAGAAACGCCTGGAAGCCATCGCCGGCGCCCAGGACCTGGGCGCCGGTTTCACTCTGGCCACTCACGACCTCGAAATTCGCGGCGCCGGCGAACTGCTGGGCGAAGGCCAGAGCGGCCAGATTCAGGCGGTCGGCTTTACCCTGTACATGGAAATGCTCGAACGCGCCGTCAAGGCGATCAAGCAAGGCAAGCAGCCTGAGCTGGAACAACCACTGGGCGGCGGAACCGATATCAATCTGCGCCTGCCGGCGCTGATTCCCGAAGACTACCTGCCCGACGTGCACGCCCGCCTGATCCTCTACAAGCGCATCGCCAACGCCGCAGACGAGGATGCTCTGAAGGATCTTCAGGTTGAAATGATCGACCGCTTCGGCCTGCTGCCGGAACCGGTAAAAACCCTGTTCCGGATCACCTCGCTGAAACTGCGTTGCGAGCCGCTGGGCATTACCAAGATTGACGTGGGTGCCGAGCATGGCCGTATCGAGTTTGCTGCAGATACCCGCATCGATCCGATGGTGCTGGTGCGTATGATTCAGGACAACCCGCAGCGCTATCGACTTGAAGGCGCTACGGTATTTCGCTTCAATTCGCCCATGGGCAATGCCGAGCTGCGCCTGAACACGGTCGAAGCCCTGTTCGAGCGCCTCGCCAACATCCCGAAAGACACCCCTCAAGGCAAAGGAAAACGCCCATGAAACTGCTGAGCAAACTGCTCTCGATTGCCCTGCTGTCCACCCTGGCCGGCTTCTCGCTGGTGGCCAGCGCCGAAGAGTATCTGGTCGAAGTCGTCTTTTTCGGTCAGCCGTCGGCACCGTTGGTACAGGGCAGCAATCCGGAGCTTGATTGGGAAGTAGACGCGGTAGATCTGGAAAACACTGCGCGAACCGATGTTCGCGCCATCGACCAGACCCGCTACCGCCTCAGTGACCAGGCCCGCAAGCTGGAGCAGAACGGCTATCAGATCTACCTGCATCAGGCATGGTCACAACCACTGGATAACGACCTGGTCGTCGCCCTGCACCGCGGCAATCCAGAAAACGGGGTTTATCCGATTCAGGGGCTGGTTAACCTGCGCCAGGCAACCCTGACCGAACTGAAGGTAGCGTTCTGGCGCAACCGCTCAGCGGCGGAACTGCAACTGCAGTCCGAGACGCCACTGATTTCCGAGTTCCTGCATCAAACCCGCGCATTGCGCCCGGGTGAAGTTCATTACCTGGACCATCAGAGCCTTGGCATGCTGGTCACCATCAGCCGCTGATCACCTCAGCCCGCCGCACACTCAGGCGTGTGGCGGGCCCTGCAGTAGCCGCTGCAGCACAGCCTTGACCTGCTGCATGCCTGCCACGACAACCGCCTCGATAGCTTCCATGGTAATCACCTCGGTCGCCTTGCCGGCCGCCGGATTGACCACCAGCGCCAGACAGGCGTAGGCGAGCCCCAGCTCTCGGGCCAGCGCCGCCTCGGGCATACCGGTCATGCCGACCAGATCCGCGCCATCGCGCTCCAACCTTCGAATCTCGGCCGCAGTTTCCAGCCGCGGCCCCTGGGTTGCCGCGTAGACGCCAAACGGCAGACAACCGATATTCTGCGCCTTGAGGGCGGCCAGCAGCTGCTCGCGCACTGGCTCGTCGTAGGGCGAGGTGAAATCAATGTGGGTGACGCTTTGCAGATCATCCTCGAAGTAAGTCGAGGCACGCCCCCACGTATAGTCGATCAGCTGATCCGGCACGCAGAACGTGCCGGTCTGCAACTGCGGGTGAATACCGCCGACCGCATTGACCGCAACGATGCGATCAACTCCGGCTTCCCGCAGCGCCCAGAGGTTTGCCCGGTAGTTGACCCGATGCGGCGGTATCCGATGCGGATGGCCATGCCGCGCCAGAAAACAGACCGTCTGCCCGCCAATGCGGCCACGGACAACCGGCGCAGAAGGCGCACCCCAAGGAGTCTGAATCAGCTCTTCACTCTCGATTTCCAGACCGTCCAGGGCACTGAGGCCGGTACCACCGATAACACCCCAAATCCCGCTCACGCGTCACTCTCCTGCAGCTCACGCACAGAATCGCGCGGCCGCCCGTCGGCAAGCTGAGCGCTGCGCAACTCAAGCGCATCCGGCAAATGAATGGTCGACGTCGGAAATGCGACCTGAGCCTCATGCTTCTCGACGATCGCCAGAATCTTCAACAGCACATCCTCCTTCACCCGGTGGAACTCGGCCCATACCGGCGTCGTGAAGCAGTAGATAAAGAAATCCACCGACGACGGCGAGCAGCGATCAAAGAACACCATCAGAGTCTGTTCCTGATCGATATCCTCATGCGCCTGCAGCATCTTGCGCACATCCGCCACAATCGGCTCCATGCGCTTGATATCGTCATAGCGAATACCGATATGCTCGTAAATTCGCCGATGGGTCATGCGCGAGGGGTTTTCCACCACAATATTGGCGAACACCGCGTTGGGGATGTATAGCGGGCGCTTGTCGAAGGTGCGAATCCGGGTCAAACGCCAGCCGATATCCTCGACGGTACCTTCAATGTTGCGATCCGGCGAGCGTATCCAGTTGCCCACCACAAAGGGGCGATCCAGATAGATCATCAGCCCGCCGAAGAAGTTCGCAAGCAGATCCTTGGCAGCAAAGCCGACGGCAATACCACCAATACCACCAAATGCCAGCACCCCGGAAATGCTGTATCCGAGCGACTGCAACACGACCAGCGCCGCAGTGATGACCACAGAAGCCCTGAGCAACTTGCCAATCGCACCAACCGTCGTTTTGTCGGCCGGAGTCTCCCTGTAGGCAGGATCAACAAGCCGCTGCTCAACCTGCCGCATCATGCGCAGGATGAACCAGGTCAGCAGCACGATCAGCAGCACCCGCTGCACCTGATCCAGCACCGCTGCCAGATCATCATCCATCTGCAGCGCAGTAATCCGCGCCGCCCAAAGCAGCCCCATACTCCAGATCAGCACCCAGGCCGGGCGCCGGGCCGCATCGACCAGCGCATCGTCCCAGATATTGCGGGTTTTCTCGGCACGCTTTTGCATGTGGTCCAGCACACGCTTGGCGATATAGGCGGTCACCAGCGACGCCAGCACCACGGCAAACACATGGTAGATCCAGGCCTCGCCAATCAGCGGAAGCTGATCGAGCTGCAACTGCTCCGGCAACTGTTCGATGAAATCATTCAAACCAGATCAAACTCCCTCAGCAAGGAAACAGCCTGACGCCATTCAGGCGTCGCATGGTAATCGGCACCGGCCGGCCTGAGCGTCAGCATGCGAGCGATGCGGGCCGGGCATTGCAAGCCTTGCTTCTGGGCGTGCACCAGCCCTTCTTCCGCCGCCGCACGATCATTGCAGATCAGCAGCATGTCGCACCCCGCCGCCTGCGCGGCATCGATCCGCTCTGCCATACCGCCAACCGCATGCGCGCCGGCCATGGTCAGATCATCACTGAAGATAACGCCATCAAAACCCAGCTCTGCGCGCAGGATGTCCTGCAGCCAGCGGGTCGAGAATCCGGCGGGCAACGCATCAACCTGCGAATACACCACGTGGGCCGGCATGATGCCGTCCAGCTTGCCGGCCAGCGTCGCAAACGGTACGAGATCGGTACGCCGAATGCCGTCCAGCGAGCGCTCATCCACCGGCAGCGCAAAGTGCGAATCCGCCTCGGCCCAGCCGTGGCCAGGGAAGTGCTTGCCGGTGGCCGCCATACCCGCCGCGTGCAGACCATCAATATAGGCACTGGCGAGACGTGCCACGCGATCAGGATCGCCGCCAAGCGAGCGATTACCGATCACCTGACTACGACCGTAATCAAGATCAAGAACCGGCGCAAAGCTGATATCGATACCACAGGCCAGCATCTCGGTCGCCATTACCCAGGCAGCAGCCCGGGCCACCGCGTCAGCCTGCGCGTCATCCACCGCAGCGACGTCAGCCAGCGCGGGCAGCCTGAGTACGTCACGGCGCAGGCGCTGAACGCGCCCGCCTTCCTGGTCTATCGCAATCAGCATGTCCGGGCGCTCCTTGCGGATGGCCCTCACCAGCTCGGCGACCTGGCGCGGCGATTCTGTATTGCGCGCAAACAAGATCAAGCCGGCGACTTCCGGCTGACGCAACAACTGCCTGTCCTCTGCTTCCAGCCACAGGCCAGGCAGATCCAGCATCAAGGCACCCTGTTTCAATATTGCTTCTCCTGAAAACGACAGCGCATCATTACTGCGCGTCAATCTGAACGCTACAACCGACCGGCGTACGCTCAAACAGTTCCAGCATGTCGGCATTGCGCAGACGAATGCAGCCATGGGACAGCGGCGCACCCATCGGCTGATCGTCGCCGGTACCATGCAGATAGATATAGCGGCGCTGGGAATCAACCCGGCCACCACGGTTGAATCCGACCTGCTCACCGCAGAGCCAGAGAATTCGGGTCAGAATCCAGTCACGCTCGGGAAATTGCTCCGCCAGCGCCCGGGTCCATACCTCCCCGGTGGGACGCCGGCCGATGAACACGGCCCCCAGCGGCTGACCATCGCCGATTCGTGCGCGCACCCGATGGGCGCCGCGCGGCGTGCAGCCGGACCCTTCCTGCTCGCCAGGGCCATTAAGCGCTGTGGATACGGCATAACGACAGACAACCTCGCCAGCGCAGAAGCCAACCAGGGTCTGATCGTTCAGGGAAATATGAATATGATCGAGCTGCATGTCACCTCCAGCGCTGCGCACACCTTAGCGGACAGCGCAGCGGAGGTAAATGCAGGTTACAGCGCCATCGCCTCGGGCCGGCTCAACGTCGCGCTCTCGGCGCGCATTCCGGCTGCCAGGAACGGAACCATCAGCCGCAACACATCGTCGACCGGACGCGGCTCGCCCAGCTCCGCCTCCGCAATCGCACGCAGCGCCTTCATGCTGGACATGGTGAAGGCCGCGCTGCCGAGCATAAAGTGAACGCGCCAGAACAGCTCCTGCGGAGGTATGCCCGGCACAGCACTGACCAGAAGCTGCATATAACGCTGAAATACCTTGCCATACACCTCGCTGAGGTATTTGCGCAGATGGCCCTGGCTCTGGTTGAATGCGAGCCCTAGCAACCGCATGAAGGTTGAGAGGTCATGGCCGTTGCGCGGCTTCACTGCCAGCGCCTGCTGAACCAGCATTTCGAGCAGCACCTCAAGACTGGGTGGCGCGCCCTTGTCACGCGACTCGCGCAGATCCAGTTCCTTCTCAAGGCTGCTGACGAAGGGATCCAGGAACCGGACGAATACGGCCTGAATCAATGCCTTCTTTGAGCCAAAATGGTAGTTGACCGCGGCCAGATTGACGCCTGCCTTGCTGGTAATCAGGCGTAGAGAGGTTTCCGCGAAACCCTTTTCGGCAAAAAGCTGTTCTGCGGCGTCAAGTATTCGCTTGACCGTGTCGGACTGCGCCATGCGCTCCCCCAAGTGAGGCAAACATTCGTTTCAAACATACGTTTAAAACGATTTTAGTGTCAACCCCAGACTACCTTCCTGCCCACGTAAATCCCATCCTCCCTTTGGCAAAGCGGTGAACAGCGACACGAAAATTAGGGGTTGCCGGAGCAAAACAACTGTATATAATCTCAGTTACTGGATAAAAACACAGGCAACCCGCCATGCAGAAACTTACCGCGCGACAACAGCAGGTTCTGGCGTTCATCAAGGAATACATGGACAGCAACGGCTACCCGCCGACGCGCGTCGATATTGCCAAGACTCTGGGCTTCAAGTCGCCCAACGCAGCCGAAGACCATCTGCGCGCCCTGGCCCGCAAGGGCGCTATCGAGATGATCCCGGGCGCCTCGCGCGGTATTCGCCTGCCGGAATCGGATAGCGAAGCCAGTGATGACCAGCTTCCGGTGATCGGTCGAGTGGCAGCCGGTGCGCCGATTCTGGCGCTTGAAAATATCGAAGACCATTGCCGTATCTCCCCCGACTTTTTCACTCCCCGCGCCGACTACCTGCTGCGGGTCCATGGGGAAAGCATGAAAGACATCGGCATCATGGACGGCGACCTGCTGGCAGTACACCGCACCAGCGAAGCCCGTAACGGGCAGGTCGTAGTGGCCCGCATAGGAGAAGAAGTCACGGTAAAACGCTTTCAGCGCCAGGGCCGCAAGGTCTCGCTGATTGCAGAAAACCCGGACTTCAGGCCGATTGAGATCGACCTTGCAGAACAGGAACTTACCATTGAAGGTTTAAGCGTCGGAGTTATCCGCCGCTGAGGAGCTGATCATGCAGTACGCCCGCACCGAGCAACAGACCCTGACCCAGACCGACCTGTTTCACAACGCCCTGATGGCAACACGCCTGAAGCACCGTGCCTTTGCGCAGCCAGCACAGGCACTGCCGCAGGATGATGAACAGGATGGCAGTTACAGCGAGATGACCCTGCAAGGCAGCGCCCGCCAGTGCCTGCAGTGGCTGGCCCCGGTGCTGCGCGAACTGAGCCAGAAAGACAGCCGGCGCTGGCTTACCCTGATCGACCCGCCCGCTGCACTCAGCCAGCAATGGCTTCGCGGCGCCAACCTCGACCCTCAACGCATCATGATCGTGCGCTCCAAGGCCGGCATGGACAGCCTCAAACTCTGCTGCGACCTGCTCAGGATGGGCGGCAGCCATACCGTTGTCAGCTGGCTTGATCACGACAGCTGCATTGCCCCGCGCCTGGAACGAGCGGCCCAGGCCGGCCGCTGCCACAGCCTGAACGTCCATCTGGGCTGAAAACAGATACAAAAAAGGCCAGCTCAATGCTGGCCTTTGAACTATCGCGGTGTCGATTAATGCAGGACACGGCTTTCAGGGATGGCGTCGCCGTCGTCATCCTCATCCATCATCTGGCCAGCGGCCTGCATGCCGGCACTGATCATCGCCTTGGCAACTTCAATATAGCTTTCCTGCAGATATTCCCGCGCATCGCGGGAAAACTCGATCACCACCAACGGCTCACCCTCTTCGTCGGAACGGCGCAGAGCAACCTTGCCATTGGCGAGCTCGACGATTTCAAGGAAGGGTGAAGGCATTGCGGATATCTCCTGTCTGAACTGCGCGCAGTGTAACACAGCGCCGTACTCACGGCATCCGCGATCCCGCCTTCACCATTCCTGCATGCCGTCGCGATAGGCACGTACGCGACGGGAAACCTCCTGCAGAGCCTCCTCGGCTTGCACACTGGTCCACTCGGTGACCGGCGTGGCACTGGTGGCAATCAGCGAGTTGGTCGAGTTGTCGACCGGCTGCGGCGGTGCCTGCAATCGCTGCCAGGCGGCAATGACACCGGCCAGCCAGGTACCAGCGCTGTCAGCCAGCTCGGTGAGTTCCGCCAGCTCGGGACCGGGAAACCGACTGACTACCGCGGGTACCAGCACCGATTCGACCTGACGCGCATCAACCAGCGGCCAGCGGTACCGGTCTGCCACCTCATGAATCAGCGCCAATACGCCCCGGTAGAGATGAAAAACCGCATGCTCACGATGATACTGCGCCTGCGTCAGTGCATCGATCGCGTCGCTCTGCTCTGCCTGCTGCCAGGACTCGATCGCACGGCGGGCAAAATACAACGCCTGATTGGTGCGGGTATAGACTTCATTAGCCATGGTTGCCTGCCTTACCGCTTGGCCTTCTTGCTGCGGCCGTCATCCACCGACCACTGCTTGCCATCATGGAAAGCCCGCCACCCTGTGGGCTTGCCCTCAACTTCGGTCTGCACGTACTGCTCCTTGGTCTTGCGGCTGTAGCGCACGACAGTCGGATTGCCGTCAGGATCAGCCACCGGCGCATCCAGCAGGAAGTGGTATTTCGGATCAATCTCCGCCTTGTGCGGAATCAGCTCCTTGACCAGAGGCGCCCGGGTTTCCCGGTTTTTCGGGAACTGGCTTGCAGCCAGGAACAGGCCGGAAGCACCGTCGCGCAGTACGTATACATCATCAACCTTTTCACACTTGAGTTCCGGCATCGGCACCGGATCCGCTTTCGGCGGCGCGGCCTCACCGTTACGCAGCAGCTTGCGGGTGTTCTTGCACTCGCTGTTGGTACAGCCGAAATACTTGCCGAAACGGCCGGTCTTGAGCTGCATTTCGCTGCCGCACTTGTCGCACTCAAGGGTTGGACCGTCATAGCCCTTGATCTTGAACTGACCTGTCTCGATCTCGAAACCCGAGCAATCCGGGTTGTTACCACAGACATGCAACTTGCGCCGCTCGTCGATCAGATAACTGTCCATCGCGGTGCCGCAGATAGCGCAACGATGCTTGCCACGCAGCACGCGAGACTCGCCTTCTTCGTCATCTGCCGCCACTTCATTGCCCGGCACCAGGTTAATGGTCGCCTTGCAACGCTCTTTCGGTGGCAGGGCATAACCGGAACAGCCGAGGAACACACCCGTCGAGGCCGTACGAATCATCATCGGTCGACCACAATCCTGACACGGGATATCGGTCATCGTCGGCTGATTCGCGCGCATCCCCTTATCTTCACCAGACGCAGAGGCGGCACTCAACCTGGCACTGAAATCGGCATAGAAATTATTCAGCACCTGCTTCCACAGCACTTCACCGTGAGCGACGTCATCCAGTGACTCCTCCATCTTCGCGGTAAAGCCATAGTCCATCAGGTTCGGGAAGCTCTCGTTCAGGCGCTCGGTAACGATATCGCCCATCTTCTCGGCGTAGAACCGGCGGTTATTCAGGGTCACGTAGCCACGATCCTGAATCGTGGAAATAATCGACGCATAGGTCGAAGGGCGGCCAATGCCGCGCTTTTCCAGCTCCTTGACCAGGCTGGCTTCGGCGTAGCGCGCCGGCGGCTTGGTGAAGTGCTGCTTGGGGTCCAGGCCCTGCAGCGCCAGCACATCATCAACCTTGATCTCCGGCAACACCTCGTCTTCGCCGCCCTTGCCCTGCTGCGGCATCACCCGGGTATAGCCGTCAAACTTGAGAATGCGGCCCTTGGCACGCAACTCAAACTCGCCAGCGGCTACCTGGATACTGGTCGACAGGTACTTGGCCGGCGTCATCTGACACGCCACAAATTGACGCCAGATCAACTCATACAGACGTTCAGCATCGCGCTCCATGCCCTTGAGATCGGTCTGCTTGAGCTTGACGTCGGAAGGACGGATGGCTTCGTGTGCTTCCTGCGCGCCTTCCTTGCTGCTGTACAGGTTCGGCTTTTCCGGCAGGTAGGCGTCGCCAAAGTTGCTTTCGATATAGCTGCGCGCCATCGCTATGGCATCCGCCGACAGATTGGTCGAGTCGGTACGCATATAGGTGATGTAACCCGCCTCGTAGAGACGCTGGGCCATCATCATGGTTTTCTTCACACTGAAACCCAGGCGCGTACTGGCAGCCTGCTGCAGTGTGGAGGTAATAAAGGGCGCATTCGGACGCGAGCTGGTCGGCTTGTCCTCACGCTTGACCGCCTTGTAGGCCGCATTTTCAAGCACCGCCAGCGCGGCATCGGTCTGCGCCTTGTTGGTCGGGCGGAAGGTCTCACCGTTCTGCTTGACCACCTCGAAGCGGACACTTTCTGCCTTGGGCGTGTTCAGGCGCGCATGCACCTCCCAGAACTCCTCAGGCACAAAGGCACGGATTTCGCGCTCACGATCAACGATCAGCTTGACCGCCACCGACTGCACGCGGCCAGCAGAAAGCCCGCGAGCAATCTTCTGCCACAACAGCGGCGAAACCATATAACCCACCACGCGATCAAGGAAACGACGCGCCTGCTGGGCATTGACCCGGTTCATATCCAGCTCACCAGGCTGCGAGAACGCCTCCTGGATAGCCTTTTTGGTGATTTCGTTGAACACCACGCGCTTGTAGCGTGAATCGTCGCCACCGATGCTCTCGCGCAGGTGCCAGGCGATGGCTTCCCCTTCGCGGTCCAAGTCCGTTGCGAGATAGACGGTGTCGGCGTCCTTGGCCAGACGACGCAGCTCGTCGACGACCTTTTCCTTGCCGGGCAGAATTTCGTAGTGGGCTTTCCAGTCGTTCTCCGGATCGACACCCATGCGCTTGACCAGTTGCGCCCTGGCTTTCTGCTGCTTTTCCTGCTCGCTGGCAGCGGTCTTGCGCCCACCCTTGGGTTTGCTTTCGGTCTTGCCACTGCCGCTGGTGGGCAGGTCGCGAATATGGCCGATACTCGACTTCACCACATACTCGTTACCGAGATACTTGTTGATTGTCTTGGCCTTGGCTGGCGACTCCACAATGACCAGTGCTTTTCCCATGGATACTTTTTTTCCTGACCCGAACTGAACTCGAAACTGGCGACTCAGCCACATCACACGGCAAACTGCCGGATGGGCTGGAGGGGCCAGAGCCTACACGTCTTCGCTGATAAAGGTAAAGCGCGGATGTGACTCGCCGTCAACCTCGACCACTTCGTTGAACATGGCCAGCGGTCTTACCCAGAGGTCGAAGTCGCCGTACAGGGTTCGATACACGACGAGCGGCTCCTCGGTCTCCGAGTGCCGCGCCAGACCGATGACCTGATAGTCCTTTCCTTTATAGTGCCGATAACGTCCCGGACGCATTACTGCCCTCCTCTGTATCCAGTGTCAGCATCAATAAAAAAGCCGAGGCACAAGGCCTCGGCTTTCGCTACCACCTGCAGGCTTCAGACACGCTCGAAGACTGTGGTGATACCCTGACCCAGACCAACGCACATGGTAGAGATACCGATAGTGCCGCCGTTCTGTTTCATGACGTTCAGCAGAGTACCGGAGATACGTGCACCGGAGCAGCCAAACGGGTGACCCAGGGCGATCGCACCGCCGTGCAGGTTCACTTTCTCGTCCATCTTGTCCAGCAGCTTCAGGTCTTTCAGGACCGGCAGTGCCTGGGCAGCGAAGGCTTCGTTCAGTTCAACGAAGTCGACGTCATCCATGGTCAGGCCGGCGCGCTGCAGTGCCTTCTTGGTGGACGGTACCGGACCGTAACCCATGATCGCCGGATCAACACCGGCAACCGCCATGGAGCGAATGACCGCCAGCGGCTCAAGACCCAGGGCCTGGGCGCGCTCGGCAGACATCACGATCATGCAGGAAGCGCCGTCAGTGATCTGCGAGGAGGTACCCGCAGTGACGGTACCGCCTTTCGGGTTGAACGCCGGGCGCAGGGCAGCCAGGCTCTCGATGGTGGTTTCCGGGCGAATGGTTTCGTCCTCGGTGAACACCCGCAGGAAGCCGTTCTCGTCGTGGCCTTCCATCGGGATGATTTCATCCTTGAAGTTACCTTCCACGGTGGCCTTGTGCGCCAGACGGTGAGAACGCTCACCGAAGGCGTCCTGCTGCTCGCGGGTAATGCCATGCATCTTGCCCAGCATTTCAGCAGTCAGACCCATCATGCCGGACGCCTTGGCAGCGTACAGCGACAGTGCCGGGTTCGGATCAACACCGTGCATCATGCCAACGTGACCCATGTGCTCGACGCCACCGACGACGAACACATCACCGTTACCGGTCATGATCGCCTGAGCAGCGGTGTGCAGCGCACTCATGGACGAACCACACAGACGGCTGACGGTTTGCGCGGCACTGGTGTGCGGAATCGGGGTCATCAGCGACGCCATGCGTGCGATGTTCCAACCCTGCTCCAGGGTCTGGTTTACACAGCCCCAGATCACATCTTCGACTTCTGCCGGATCGATCTTCGGGTTACGTGCCAGTACGCCGGTAATCAGGTTGGCGGACAGGGTTTCAGCACGCACGTTGCGATACATGCCGCCCTTGGAACGGCCCATCGGGGTGCGGCCGAAATCGACAATTACGACGTCTCTCGGATTCAGGCTCATAGATTTACTCTCGCTCTGTACGTTCCGCGGTTAACCGAAGAATTTCTGACCGTTCTTCGCCATTTCACGCAGCTTTTCAGTCGGTGCGTACATGGCGCCGAACTCGGCGTATTTATCAGCAATGGCAACAAACTCGGCCACGCCGATGGTGTCGATGTAACGCAGGGCGCCACCACGGAAGGGCGGGAAGCCGATACCGTAGACCAGACCCATATCTGCGTCAGCCGCGGACTCGACGATGCCATCTTCCAGGCAGCGTACGGTTTCCAGGCACAGCGGAACCATCATGATTTCGATGATTTCCTCGTCGGTGAACTCGCGCTGCTCCAGAACCACTTCTTTCAGCAGTTCATAAGCCTTGGCGTCGACAACCTTCTTCGGCTTGCCCTTCTTGTCCATCTCGTAGGCATAGAAGCCGCTGCCGGTCTTCTGACCCAGGCGGCCGGCGTCGTACATGACGTCAACAGCGGTGCGGGTCTTGTCGGCCATACGGTCCGGGTAGCCTTCAGCCATGACGTCACGGCCGTGGTGACCGGTGTCCATGCCGACAACGTCCATCAGGTAAGCCGGGCCCATCGGCCAGCCAAACTTTTCCATGACCTTGTCAACGCGCTGGAAGTCGGCACCCATGCCGATCAGGCGAGCAAAGCCACCGAAATACGGGAACAGGATACGATTGACCAGGAAGCCGGGGCAGTCGTTGACCACAACCGGGGTCTTGCCCATCTTCTTGGCGTAGGCAACGGTAGTGGCAACCGCTTTGTCGCTGGACTTCGCGCCACGGATAACCTCAACCAGCGGCATCATGTGTACCGGGTTGAAGAAGTGCATGCCGCAGAAGTTCTCCGGACGCTTGAGCGCCTCGGCCAGATAGGTGATGGAGATAGTCGAGGTATTGGAAGTGATGATGGTGTCTTCCGTTACCTGACCTTCCACTTCTGCCAGCACCGCGTGCTTGACCTTCGGATTCTCGACAACCGCTTCAACCACCAGGTCAACTTCCTTGAAGTCGCCGTAAGACATGGTCGGACGGATGGCGTTCAGCGCCTTGGCCATTTGCTCAGGCTTCATGCGGCCTTTGGCAACACGCTTGCCCAGCAGCTTGGAGGCTTCGTCCAGACCCAGCTGGATGCCTTCCTCGCGGATATCCTTCATCAGGATCGGAGTGCCCTTGACGGCAGACTGGTAGGCGATACCGCCACCCATGATGCCTGCGCCCAGTACGGCAGCCAGCTTCACATCACCAGCCTGCTTGTCGTACTTCTTGGCTTTGTGCTTGAGCACCTGATCGTTCAGGAACAGACCAACGAGGCTGGCAGCAACAGAGGTCTTGGCCAGCTTGGCAAAACCGGCAGCTTCAATTTCCAGCGCCTTTTCACGGCCGTGGTTGGCGGCCTTCTGGATGGTCTTGATCGCTTCAACCGGTGCCGGGTAGTTCGGGCCAGCCTGACCGGCGACGAAACCCTTGGAGGTTTCAAACGCCATCATCTGCTCGATGGTGTTCAGCTTGACCTTTTCCAGTTTGGGCTGACGCTTGGCCTTGTAGTCGAGCTCGCCGGCGATGGCACGCTTGATCACGTCAATGGCAGCCGCCTTGAGCTGGTCATCGGCAACAACCGCATCAACTGCACCGGCTTTCAGCGCCTTGTCGGCACGCTGCTCGGTACCGCCGCAGATCCACTCGATGGCGTTGTCCACGCCGATCAGGCGCGGCAGGCGAACGGTGCCGCCGAAGCCCGGGTAGATACCCAGCTTGACTTCCGGCAGACCGATCTTGGCGCTGGCGGCCATGACACGGAAATCGGCAGCCAGACACATTTCCAGACCACCACCCAGCGCGATGCCATTGATGGCAGCAACGGTGGGAACGTTCAGGTCTTCAAATGCGTTGAAGATCTTGTTGGCTTCCAGGTTTCCGGCAACCAGATCTTCTTCCGGCAGCTTGAACGTACCAACGAATTCGGTGATGTCGGCGCCGACGATGAAAACGTCCTTGCCGCTGGTGACAACAACGCCGGTGACATCGGCATTGTTCTGGATGGCCTCTACCGCCGCCTGCAGCTCGGACAGAGTGGCGCTGTTGAACTTGTTGACCGACTCGCCCTGCAGATCAAATCTGAGCTCGACGATGCCGTCTTCAAGGCCTTGAACCGTGATGGCTTTACCTTCGTAAATCATCAACTGATCTCCACGCTATGAAAAGCACATGAGAAACACCGGCCAGCCACGTCTCTTTGCCGACACGTCGCCTGCCAGTGTCATGAACGATCCCGATAATCGGGGGACACGCTGAATCAAAAAATTCATACGACCGTTTGATTCGGGTGCGCACACCTTCTTTGAATTCAGCCCTGTTGTCAATTGGGGGACGGCATCAGCGCCGCCAAAACAGCTGTCTCCCCCCAACAAAAACAACAAATAAATTCTTTAAAAACAATTAGATAAAAAGAACACCCAATTCCAAACCAGACCATCAACTTTCTCTTCAAGCAATGCAGCCTGCAGCAAAAAACCCGTCTCCACAGCAGTCGCGGCTGCCGCCAGGCCATGAAAAAACGGACGGAAACAGTCTGCATCAACGCCCTGATCGGCGCTATGCTGAGAATAGACGAGGTTCGCCAGGCAGCCGCGGAAGCCCTCGAAGAAACGGGCTGCACCTTGCTCGACAAGACTGCTAGTATCGCTGCAAAAAAGGAGAAAGAGCCGATGCTGTACAAACACGTGCTGGTCGCGGTTGACCTGATCGAAGAGTGCCGCGCTGTCGCTGACCACGCCCTGCAGCTGGCCAAAGCCCTGGATGCAAAACTGTCATTGCTGCACGTGGTAGAACCGCTGGCAATGGCATACGGCGGAGATGTACCGATGGACCTGTCGATGCTGCAGCAACAGCAGTTCGAGCAGGCAAAGGAGCGCATGCAGCTATTTGCTGCGGATTACGGCCTGCCTGAAGAACAGCTGCAGATTGCCTTCGGCCATCCGCGACAGGAAATCCACCGGGTCGCCACCGAGCAGGATTGTGACCTTATCGTCGTAGGCAGCCACGGCCGCCACGGCCTGGCGCTGCTGCTGGGTTCAACCGCCAACGACGTACTGCACGGCGCGCCCTGCGACGTGATCGCCGTGCGGCTGGGGAAGAAGGGCTAGCGCCCCTGCGGGAGCTGCAAGCCACAAGCCTCAAGCTGCAGGAGAAACCCGGAAGACAGCCTTCCCTCGCTTGTAGCTTGTAGCTTGTAGCTTGTAGCTTGTAGCTTGTAGCTAGAGCGAGATGGCTTAGCCGCCCGCCATATCCTCCAGCTCCGCCCAGCGCTCCATGGCGGCGTCCAGTTCGGCCTGTTTGGCTTCCACTGCCGCCAGCACCGGGGCGGTCACTTCATGGGACTGCAGGTAGAAATCGGGATCACCGACCTGCACCTGCAAGGCTTCCAGCTCCGCTTCCAGCTTTTCCAGCACCGCAGGCAAGCCATCCAGTTCGCGCTGCAACTTGTAGCTGAGTTTGGGCTTGGCGGCCGCTGCCGGTGCTGCCGGAGCCGGCTCAGGGGTCGGCTCGGCAACAGGCGCACTCTGGGGCTGCGCCTTTTCACCCCACTCCGCGAGTTGGTCAACACTGCCGCCCTGCCGCAGCCAGTCGGCATAGCCGCCGACATACTCACGCACCCTGCCCTGACCTTCAAACACCAGACTGCTGGTGACCACGTTGTCCAGGAACGCCCGGTCGTGGCTGACGATCAGCACGGTGCCGTCGAAACCGGCGAGCACCTCCTCGAGCAATTCAAGGGTTTCCACGTCGAGATCGTTGGTCGGCTCATCGAGCACCAGCAGGTTGGCGGGCTTGCTGAACAAGCGCGCCAGCAGCAGCCTTGCGCGTTCGCCACCGGACAATGCCTTGACCGGCGTACGGGCGCGCTCGGCAGAGAACAGAAAGTCCCCGAGATAGCTGATGATGTGGCGGCGATCGCCATTGATCTCGATGAAGTCGCGCCCTTCGGAAATATTGTCGATCACGGTCTTTTCCGGATCGAGCTGATCACGTAACTGATCGAAGTAGGCGACCTCCAGCCGCGTGCCGCTATGAATGCGGCCACTGGTTGGCTGCAACTGCCCCAGCAGCAGCTTGAGCAGGGTACTTTTGCCGGAACCGTTGTTGCCGATCAGACCGATCCGATCCCCGCGAATCACATTAAGCGACAGGTCACGCACCAGCGGCGCGCGGCCAGGCCAGGCAAAGCTGACATTCTCGACCTCAATAACCCGCTTGCCGGACGCCTCGGCAGTTTCCAGCTGAAAGCTCGCCTTGCCCTGACGCTCAATACGCTGGGCACGCTCTTCGCGCATCGCCTTGAGCGCGCGCACACGGCCTTCGTTACGGGTACGGCGGGCCTTGATGCCCTGACGAATCCAGACCTCTTCCTGCGCCAGCTTCTTGTCGAACAACGCATTGGCTGTCGCTTCGGCTGCCAGCTGCTGCTCCTTGTGCTCCAGGAAGCTGCGATAGTCACCCTGCCAATCAATCAGCTGACCGCGATCCAGCTCAAGAATGCGGGTCGCCAAGGCCTGCAGGAATGCCCGGTCGTGGGTGATAAACAGCACCGCACCACGGAACTCCAGCAGCACGCTTTCCAGCCAGGCGATGGTATGAATATCCAGGTGGTTGGTCGGTTCGTCCAGCAGCAGCACGTCCGGCTCTGCCACCAGCGCCTGCGCCAGCAGCACCCGGCGGCGCCAGCCACCGGAGAGCTCCGACATCTGCTTGTCGGCCGGCAATCCGAGCCGGGTCAGGGTGGTATCGACCAGTTGATCAAGACGCCAACCGTCCTTCGCCTCCAACTGCCCCTGCACCTTCTCCAGCCGCGCCAGCTCGGCGTCACCCATATCACCGGAGATCAGATGATGATACTCGGCAAGCAGCTCACCGACACCAGCCAGACCGGACGCCACCACGTCATAGACGGTCTTGTCATCGGCCGCCGGCAGCTCCTGCGGCAACTGCCCCACCTTCAATCCCGGGGCAAACCAGATCTCGCCTTCGTCGGCTGTCTGCTCACCGGTCACCAGGCGAAACAGGCTGGATTTACCCGCACCGTTGCGACCAATCAGGCAGACCCGCTCGCCACGATCGAGCTGAAAGCCCACTTTATCCAGCAGCGGATTGAGCCCGTAGGCCAGAGATACATCGGAAAACGAAAGCAGCGGCATAACTCACCTGTTGGCTATCAAGCCGGACATTCTACCCTGTGCGGCGGCAACACATAACCGCCACCCGGCGATTGATTAAGGAAGCACTGATTAATTCCACATGCCCGCTGCGAGCGGAACCGAGCAAGTGCCCGCTTCCCCCTATGCCGATATCAGGCAAACCGCTAAGCTGTAGCAACAGCCTTGTCGTCCGTCGCACTCGCGACGAGCAGCTGACGTTCAATCGCGCTACACCGCCCTGCGGCAGGATCATCATGCGTTACCAAACCCGCTTCGCTCTTCGTCACACCCTTATCGTCATCAGCGCTCTGCTGCTGCCCGCGCTGTCGCACGCCGACGGTCGCATCGAAAGTCAGCGACTGGCCTATGACCGGGCCCTGGTCAGCATAGAAAAGCAGCAGTGGGCCGTGTTCCAGCAGCTCGAACCCGGTCTGCGCAGCTACATTCTTTACCCCTATGTGCGCCAGGCCTATCTGAATCAGACCTTTGCCAGCGCATCAGACGAAGATCTGGCCCGATTCGTTACCGAGCACAGCGACCTGCCGTTTGTCGCACGACTCAAGGACCGCTGGCTGACCCGGCTGGCCAGTGAGGGCAAGTGGGCACTGTTCGATCAGCACTACCTGCCCGGCGACAGAAACGCCAGCCAGGACTGTCGACGCGCCATGCACCAATGGGACCTGGGCGACCGCGCCGGCGCCATGCAGCAGGCCCGCACGCTTTGGACGGTTGGCCGCTCTCAGCCCAATGCCTGCGACCCCCTGTTTGAGCGCTGGCGCGCCGCTGGCGGCCTGACGGACGAGATCGTCTGGCAGCGTATTCGACTCGCCCTGCTCTACCGACAGGACGCGCTGGCGCGCTATCTGACCAAACTGATGCAACAGAATCAGGCACTGGCGACCCTGTTTGTCGACACTGCTACCCAGCCGGCCAAACTGGCCGATGCCGACCGCTACCGGGGCCTGCCGGCCAGCAAGATGGCAGATATCGCCACAGTCTCGCTGCGCCGCATGGGCCGTGACGACGCCAGTGAGGCCCTCGCCCTGTGGCCACATTACCGCGACCTGCCGTACAGCGACGAAGACCGCCTGGCCATCACCCGTGACATTGGCGTGCGTCTGGCCAAGAAGATCGACCCGGCGGCGCTGCCGTTCATGGCCGCCAACGATCCACGCATGCAGGACAACGATGTCAGCGAATGGCGTGTGCGACTGGCCTTGCGCACCCGCCAATGGGATACCGCCCGACAGCTGACTGAACAGCTGCCGGCGTCACTGGCCGAACAGAGCCGCTGGCGCTACTGGCGCCTGCGCAGCACTCAGCTGTCCTCCAGCTCCGCCGGTGAACTGGTCAGCGAATACAAGTCACTCGCCCAGGAACGGGACTTTTACGGATTCCTGGCCGCCGAGCGTGCCCGCCAGCCCTACGCCCTCAATCACCAGCGCGCCAGTGTCGCCGACGAGGTAATGCGCAGCGTGCAACAGGATCCGGGCATCCTGCGTGCCCGCGAGTTCCTCGATCGCAACGACGTTATCAGCGCCCGGCGGGAGTGGTATCACGCCGGCGAACGCTTCAATCGCGAGCAACTGATTGCCCAGGCGGTGCTGGCAAACGACATGGCCTGGTACTTTCCGGCCATCCGTGGAGTCAGCCAGGCGCAGTACTGGGACGATCTGGATATCCGCTTCCCGATGGCCTACCAGCAACCGATTCAGGATCAGGCCCGTGCACGCCAGATCAACTCCACCTGGGTCTACGCCATCACCCGTCAGGAAAGCGCCTTCATGGCCGACGCCCGCTCGCATGCCGGCGCCATGGGCTTGATGCAACTGATGCCCGCTACTGCACGGGAAACTGCGCGTCGCTACGCCATCCCCTATTCAGGCAACCACGACGCGCTGATCCCGGAACGCAATATCGCACTGGGCGCCGCCTATCTGTCCGGTCTCAGCCAGCAGTTCCGTGGCAATCGCGTCCTCGCGTCTGCCGCCTACAATGCCGGCCCGGGTCGCGTGCGCCAGTGGACACGGGACATGGGCAGCCTGCCCGCCGATGTCTGGATCGAATCCATCCCGTTTGATGAAACCCGCAAGTATGTGCAGAGCGTGCTGAGCTACGCGGTGATCTACGGCCAGAAACTCGGCATTCAGCAACCAGTGATGGAGCAGCACGAGCGCTATCTGGAACCGTAAGGATGCCAAAGGGTTGGGGGCGCTACGCCCCCATGATGCGCAGGGTGGCCTAAGCCGAAGGCGTGTCCACCGCAATGGCTCAGGCGTCGAGAAGCTGCAGGCGCGTGCGCACGGTTTCTACCAGTTGATCAGGTTGGAACTTGGACAGAAATCCGTCACAGCCCACCTTCTCGACCATCGCCTTGTTGAAATTGCCAGACAGGGAGGTGTGCAGCACCACGTAGAGGTTCTTCAGGCGCGGATCCTGGCGAATCTCGGTGGTCAGGCGGTAGCCGTCCATCTCCGGCATTTCCGCGTCGGTAATCACCATCAGCAGCCGCTCGTTGATGTCTTCACCCGCATCAACCCAGGCTTTGAGCATCTTCAGGGCTTTCAGACCATCCGTTGCCACATGCAGTTTCAGGTCCAGCTGGGCCAGCGTGTCGCGCACCTGATTTACGCCGGTCGGAGAGTCATCCACTACCAGCACCTCACGTCCGCGAGCACGCTCCAGCAGCGGATCCTCCAGCAGCGCATCACTGACACGGGTATTGAACGGCACGATCTCGGCCAGCACTTTTTCCACGTCGATGATTTCAACCAGCCGCATATTCTCCAGACGGGTAATGGCGGTCAGATAATGCGCGCGACCTGCACCCCGCGGCGGGGGCTGCACGGCGTCCCAGTTGAGATTGAGAATACGGTCCACCGTGCGCACCAGGAAAGCCTGAACCGACAGGTTGTATTCGGTCACGATGATGGTGCTGTCGGGTTCGGCCTTCTGCGGCTGAAGGCCAATGGCTCCGGAGAGATCAATGACCGGAATGGTCTGTCCACGCAGATGAATCACACCAACGACGTGCGGATGGCGCTGCGGCATCTGAGTCAGAGCCGGCAGCGTGAGCACTTCGCGAATCTTGAATACGTTGAGGGCAAACAGCTGGGGGCCGGCCAGCTGAAACAGCAATATTTCCAGCCGGTTCTCGCCTACCAGGCGAGTCCGCTGATCGACCGTATCCAGTACCCCTGCCATAACTCGCCTCGCCAAACCGTAAACTCAGGGACTGGCAGGATGCCAGCCCGGTTCAGGCAGTATAGCGCCAGTCAGGCGAGGAAAGACAAGTCGTGCTCAGTAGTAGGCGTTTTCGGTTACCGAGTGGTCGGTAGCGTCACGCACCCCGTTAATCTCCGGAATCCGCGCGATCATGGTTTTCTCAATGCCTTCCTTGAGGGTCACGTCCACCATGCCGCAGCCCTGACAACCGCCGCCAAACTGCAGAATGGCAATACCGCCCTCGACAACATCGATCAGCTTGACCTCACCACCGTGGCTGGCCAGCCCCGGATTGATTTCAGTCTGCAGCAGATAGTTGATTCGGTCGTTCAACGGGCTGTCATCGTTGACCATCGGCACCTTGGCGTTTGGTGCCTTGATGGTCAGTTGACCGCCCATGCGGTCGGTGGCGAAGTCAACGAGCGCCTCCTCCAGAAAAGGCTCACTGACCGCATCGATCCAGACACGGAAGGACTCCAGCGCCAGCAGGCGGTCCTCGGGCTTCTCTTCACCAGGTTTGCAGTAGGCGATACAGGTCTCCGCGTAGGGCGTGCCCGGCTGCGTGATAAACACCCGGATGCCGACACCCTCGGTGTCCTGCTTTGACAGCAGATCAGCCAAATACTCTTCTGCTGCCTTGGTAAAGATAATGCCTGCCATGAAATGCCTCTTGCTCAATGACCAGAGGGTGCAAGTGTAAGGGATGCGGCTGCACGAATAAAGCCCTACCTTTTTGCTTGGTTATTACCGTCAGCGCACAGAGATTCAGCCTGCCCGCGCTCCGTGATATGCTTTGCGGCTTTTCAGCGCGCCATTTCGGAGTACCCATGTCTGACCGTAGCACCCGCCTGACCGCCCTGCGTACAGCACTGCAGCAGCGCATTCTGATCCTTGATGGCGGCATGGGGACAATGATCCAGAGCTACAAGCTGGAGGAACAGGACTACCGGGGCGCGCGTTTTGCGGACTGGCCAAGCGACGTCAAGGGCAACAATGACCTGCTGCTGCTGAGCAAACCAGAGGTCATTGCCGAGATCGAAAAGGCGTATCTGGACGCAGGCGCCGATATCATCGAAACCAATACTTTCAACGCCACCCGCATTTCCCAGGCTGATTACGGCATGCAGGAACTGGCGTACGAACTGAACGTCGCCGGCGCACGGGTTGCCCGCCAGGTTTGCGATGCCAAGACAGCAGAAACGCCGGATCGCCCGCGCTTTGTCGCCGGCGTACTCGGCCCGACCAGCCGCACCTGCTCCATTTCACCGGACGTCAACGACCCCGGTTATCGCAACGTCACCTTTGACGAGCTGGTCGAGAATTACACCGAGGCTACCCGCGGCCTGATCGAGGGCGGCGCCGACCTGATCCTGATCGAGACCATCTTCGACACCCTGAACGCCAAGGCTGCGATCTTTGCGGTCCAGCAGGTGTTCGAGGAAGATGGCGTCGAGCTGCCGATCATGATCTCCGGCACCATTACCGACGCCTCCGGCCGCACCCTGTCCGGCCAGACCACCGAGGCATTCTGGAACTCGGTGCGCCACGCCAACCCGATCTCCGTTGGCCTTAACTGCGCCCTTGGCGCCAAAGAACTGCGCCCCTATCTGGAAGAGTTGTCGAACAAGGCCGGCACCCACGTATCCGCGCACCCCAATGCCGGCCTGCCGAACGAGTTTGGTGAGTACGACGAAACTCCGGCACAGATGGCCGTCGTGGTCGAGGAATTTGCCGCTGCAGGCTTCCTGAACATTATCGGCGGCTGCTGCGGCACAACCCCCGGCCATATCCAGGCCATCGCCGAGGCGGTTGCGAAGTATCCACCACGCGCGATCCCCGAGATTCCGCGCGCCTGCCGCCTGTCCGGCCTCGAGCCGTTCACCATCGATCGCAACTCGCTGTTCGTTAACGTCGGCGAACGCACCAACATTACCGGCAGCGCCAAATTCGCCCGCCTGATCCGCGAAGAGAACTACGCCGAAGCGCTGGAAGTGGCCCAGCAGCAGGTCGAAGCCGGCGCCCAGATCATCGACATCAACATGGACGAGGGCATGCTCGACTCCAAGGCGGCGATGGTACGGTTCCTGAACCTGATCGCCTCCGAGCCGGACATCTCCCGTGTGCCGATCATGATCGACTCCTCAAAATGGGAAGTTATCGAAGCGGGCCTCAAGTGCATCCAGGGCAAGGGCATCGTCAACTCCATTTCCATGAAGGAAGGGGTAGAACAATTCAAGCAACACGCTCGCCTGTGCAAGCGCTACGGCGCTGCAGTCGTGGTGATGGCCTTCGACGAAAAGGGGCAGGCTGACACAGAAGCACGCAAGACCGAAATCTGTCAGCGCAGCTACGACATTCTGGTCAACGAAGTCGGCTTCCCGCCGGAAGACATCATCTTCGACCCGAACATCTTCGCCGTAGCCACCGGTATCGAAGAGCACAACAACTACGCCGTCGATTTCATCAACGCCTGTGCCTATATCCGCGACAACCTGCCCTACGCATTGAGTTCCGGCGGTGTCTCCAACGTCTCGTTCTCGTTCCGGGGCAACAACCCGGTACGCGAAGCCATTCACTCGGTGTTCCTCTATTACGCCATCCGCAACGGCCTGAGCATGGGTATCGTCAACGCCGGCCAGCTGGAGATTTACGACGAGATTCCGCCGCTGCTGCGTGACCGGGTGGAAGACGTGGTGCTCAACCGGACTGCAGAAGCAACCGAAGCGCTGCTGGCGATTGCCGATCAGTTCAAGGGCGACGGCAGCGTCAAGGAAGCCGAAAACGAGGAATGGCGCAGCTGGCCGGTTGAAAAACGCCTTGAGCACTCGCTGGTCAAAGGCATCACGACCTGGATCGTCGAGGATACCGAGCTGGCCAGGCAGGCCTGCGCGCGCCCGATCGAGGTCATTGAAGGCCCCTTGATGGCCGGCATGAACGTGGTCGGCGACCTGTTCGGGTCCGGCAAGATGTTCCTGCCGCAAGTGGTCAAATCGGCCCGCGTCATGAAGCAGGCCGTTGCCCATCTGATTCCGTTCATCGAGGAAGAAAAAGGCGACACCCCCGAGGCCAAGGGCAAGATCCTCATGGCGACGGTCAAGGGCGACGTACATGACATCGGCAAGAATATCGTTGGCGTGGTGCTCGGCTGCAACGGCTATGACGTGGTTGATCTGGGCGTGATGGTCCCGGCGGAAAAGATCCTGCAGACCGCCATCGACGAAAAGTGCGACATCATCGGCCTGTCCGGACTGATCACGCCGTCGCTGGACGAGATGGTCCACGTTGCCCGCGAAATGCAGCGTCGCGACTTCCACCTGCCGCTGATGATCGGTGGCGCCACCACCTCAAAGGCCCATACCGCAGTCAAGATCGAGCCGCACTACCAGAACGACGCCGTGGTCTACGTGACCGACGCCTCGCGCGCGGTCGGTGTCGCAACATCACTGCTGTCCAAAGAGCTGAAGAGCGGCTATGTCCAGCAGGTTCGCGAAGACTATGCGGTGGTGCGTGAGCGCACCGCCAACCGCTCGGCCCGTACCGAATACCTGAGTTATCAGCAGGCGCTCGACAACCGCCTGCAGCTCGACTGGAACGACTACACACCGCCAGCCCCCCGCGTACACGGCGTCCAACTGCTGGACAACATCGACCTGCGCACGCTGGCTGAGTACATCGACTGGACACCGTTCTTCATCGCCTGGGACCTGGCCGGAAAATACCCGCGCATCCTGCAGGACGACGTGGTTGGCGAAGCCGCCACCTCGCTGTTCAACGATGCTCAGGCGCTGCTGGAAAAAATCATCCGAGAGAAGCGCCTGACGGCCCGCGCCCTGTTCGGCTTCTGGCCGGCCAACCAGGTCGATGGCGACGACATTCAGCTGCGCGACGAGCAGGGTGCCCCCCTCGCCCGCCTGCATCATCTGCGCCAGCAGAACATCAAGCCGGACGGCAAGCCCAACCTGTCGCTGGCCGACTTTGTCGCCCCTGAAAACAGCGGCAAGACCGACTATGTAGGCGGTTTTATTACCACTGCCGGCATCGGCGCCGAGGAAATGGCCAGGGAATACGAAGCCAAGGGCGACGACTACAACGCGATCATGGTCAAGGCACTGGCAGACCGCCTGGCGGAAGCCTGCGCCGAATGGCTGCACGAACAGGTGCGCAAGACCTACTGGGGCTACGCCGACGACGAGAAGTTGGCAAACGATGACCTGATCCGCGAAAAATACCGCGGCATTCGTCCGGCACCGGGCTACCCTGCCTGCCCGGACCACACCGAAAAGGCCACCCTGTTCAGCCTGCTTGACCCCCAACAGCAATGCGGCGTCAGCCTGACCGAGCACTTTGCCATGTACCCGGCGGCGTCGGTCAGCGGCTGGTACTTCTCGCACCCGCAGAGCCAATACTTTGCGGTTGGCAAAATCGGTCGCGATCAGGTCGAGCGCTACAGTCAGCGCAAACAGCAGGAGCTGGACGGTGTCGAGCGCTGGCTCGCCCCGAACCTGAACTACGACCGCTGAGCCGATGGCCCTGCTGCCGGCGCGCGAGCGGCTGACACGCATCACCACCCTCGGTCTGCCGATCATGGGTGGCATGCTCAGCCAGAGCCTGCTCAACCTGATTGATGCCGCCATGGTCGGCAGCCTGGGCAGCGAGGCACTGGCCGGCGTCGGCCTGGGGAGCTACGCCAACTTCATGGCTGTTGCGCTGGTCATGGGCCTGGGTGCCGGGGTGCAGGCCATGGTCGCCCGCCGCAAGGGCGCCGGCGCAACCGGCGAGATCGCCGGACCACTGAATGAAGGCCTGCTGATCGCCCTGCTGCTGGCCATTCCCCTGACGCTGATTGGCTGGACCCAGGCTGACGCCATCATCCGTTTTCTGGCCGACGACCCGGCGGTCGTAGAGGTCGGCACCCATTATTTTCAGTGGCGCGTGCTGGCGATTGCAGCCGTTGGCGCCAACTTTGCGTTCCGCGGCTACTGGAACGGTATCCACAACGCCGGCCGCTATCTGCAGATCCTGGTGATCATGCATCTGGCCAACATTGGCATAAGCTACGGCCTGATCTTCGGCCACTTCGGTCTGCCGCAGATGGGCGCCGAAGGCTCCGGCGCCGGTACGGCGATCGCTATGCTGATCGGCTGCGCGCTCTACTTTGCCACCACCCTCTACAGCGGCCGCAAACACGGCTTTCTGCGCGCCCGCCCCCGCTGGCGGGACATCCGCGCCATGCTCCGGCTGGCGGTGCCGAACTCACTGCAGCAATTCTTTTTTGCCACCGGTATCACTACGTTGTTCTGGATCATTGCCCAGATAGGCACCGACGAACTGGCAATCGCCCACGTGCTGATCAACCTGGCATTGTTCCTCATCCTTCCCGGCGTGGGCCTGGGTATGGCCGCAACCACGCTGGTAAGCCATAGTCTGGGCCAGAATGATGCAGAGGAAGCCTATCGCTGGGGTTGGGACGTGGTGCGGGTAGCAGCATGCACCCTGTTTCTGCTTGGCATGCCCTTCTGGCTGGCGCCGCACCTGATTCTCGGCCTGTTCACCCCGGATGCAGACCTGATCGCCCTCGGCGAATGGCCACTGCGCATCACGGGCCTGGGCATGAGTCTGGATGCAACTGCCCTGGTACTGACCCAGGCGTTGCTCGGGGCCGGTGCAAGCCGCACCGTGATGGGCGTCAACATGGGCAGTCAGTGGCTGCTGTTTCTGCCCTGCGCCTATCTGATTGGCCCGGTGCTGGGGGGCGGGCTGCTGGCGGTCTGGCTGCTGCAATCAGTCTATCGCTGCATCAACTCGCTGATATTTGCCTTCATGTGGCGCAGACGGCACTGGGCCGCAATCGATATCTGACCTGCGCCAAGGCGCAGGAGCGACTAAGCTGCTGAGAACGGATAACGTGGAGGCAGCATGAACGACTCACGGGACAAGCCACAACACGAAGAACCGATGCGCCTGCGCGACACCTTGCAGAGCGTGCTTGCCGCGGCCTTGGGCGTGCAGAGCAATCGCGCCAGGGAGCGCGACTTCTCAAAGGGCAAACCCAGCCATTTCATCGCCCTTGGCGTGGCCTTTACCCTGCTGTTTGTGATGGTAGTTCTGGGCGTCGTAAAGCTCGTGCTCTACCTCGCCGGAGTCTGAATCCGGCGCACCTACTGGCCGCTTACCCAGAATACCGCCGCCACCACTACGATAACGATCAGCGCAACCGATGCCACCGCATCGAGTGAAGACTGGTTGTTCTGTGACTGCTGGTCAGCCATGGCCTGGCCCCCTGATTATTGTTATGGTCACCCCCCAGTAAAGACCATGGTACCGGGCCGTACAAGGCGGTTTTCTATGTGCATTTTCAATCTAAAGATATAGATAAACATTCCTTTTGTGCATATTCAAAAACTGCTATTGTCTGCCCGCCCAAGCCTGATGGGCCATGACTAGCGAAGGGCCGTCAGTGCCCGATGAACAGGTTTCTGTATGTATATCTACGACGAATATGATCAGCAGATCGTCGAGGACCGCGTAAAGCAGTTCCGCGATCAGACCCGCCGCTTTCTCGCAGGCGAGCTGAGCGAGAGTGAGTTCCTGCCGCTGCGACTGCAGAACGGCCTGTACGTCCAGCGCTACGCCCCAATGCTGCGCGTTGCCATTCCCTACGGGCTGATTTCCGCCCGGCAGGTACGCAAGCTGGCCTTCATCGCCCGTACCTACGACAAGGGCTATGTTCACTTCAGCACCCGCCAGAACGTCCAGTTCAACTGGCCGGCCCTGGAGGATGTGCCGGACATTCTGGCCCACCTGGCTGAAGTGCAGATGCATGCCATTCAAACCAGCGGCAACTGTATCCGCAACACCACCACCGACCAATTTGCCGGCGTTGCCGCAGATGAGCTGGTCGATCCGCGTCCGTGGTGCGAGATCATTCGTCAGTGGTCCACTTTCCATCCCGAATTTGCCTTCCTGCCACGCAAGTTCAAGATCGCAGTCAACGGCGCCGAGGCGGATCGTGCCGCCATCGGCGTACACGACATTGGTCTGAACGTCGTGCGCAACGCCGCTGGCGAAATCGGCTTCCGTGTACTCGTTGGTGGCGGCCTCGGCCGCACCCCGATGGTGGGCTCGCAGATCTGCGAGTTCCTGCCTTGGCAGCACCTTCTGACCTACCTCGATGCCATCCTGCGTGTGTACAACCGCTATGGCCGTCGTGACAACAAGTACAAGGCGCGCATCAAGATTCTGGTCAAGGCATTGACCCCTGAAGTGTTTGCCGAAAAGGTCAACGCCGAATGGGCGCACACCAAGGATGGCCCGGCCACCCTGACCCAGCAGGAGCTGGATCGCGTTGCCGGCCACTTCTCCGCCCCTGCCTACGAGCAGTTCAGCGGTGACGATGCGGGCTACCTGGCCAAGCGCGAAGCCGAAAAGGGCTTCAACAACTGGGCCATGCGCAACGTTCAGGCGCACAAGGTGCCGGGCTACGCCGCCGTCACCCTGTCGCTGAAACCGACCGCGGTTGCCCCGGGCGATGCTGACGACAAGCAGCTTGAAGCCATTGCCGACCTGGCCGACCAGTTCAGCTTCGGCGAACTGCGCGTTACCCACCAGCAGAACCTGGTGCTGGCCGACGTGCGCCAGAGCGACCTGTATGACCTCTGGCAAGCCTGCCGCAAGCACGGCTTCGCGACCCCGAACATCGGCCTGTTGACCGACATCATCTGCTGCCCCGGCGGCGATTTCTGTGCCCTGGCCAACGCCAAGTCGATTCCGATTGCCGAAGCCATCCAGCGCACCTTTGATGACCTGGATTACCTGCACGACATCGGCGATCTGGACCTGAACATCTCCGGCTGCATGAACGCCTGCGGCCACCACCACGTCGGCCACATCGGCGTACTGGGTGTCGACAAGAAAGGTCAGGAGTTCTATCAGGTCTCCCTCGGCGGCAACAGCGGCCGTGATGCCAGCATCGGTCAGATCCTCGGCCCGTCCTTCTCGGCCGAAGACATGCCCAGCGTGATGACCAAGGTAATCGATGTGTACATCGAGAACCGCACCCCCGAAGAACAGTTCCTCGATACCTTCAAGCGTATCGGCATGGCACCTTTCAAGGAGCGCGTGTATGCAGCGACTAATTAAGAACGGTGCAGTCGTTAACGACAGCTGGCACGTTCTGGACAAGGACGCCACGCTGGACGGCCTGCCCAACAGTGACAGCATCATCGTCCCGCTGGCCCTGTGGCTGGAACACAGCCATGCGCTGAAAGCCCGCGACGGTGGTCTGGGTGTCTGGCTGGACAGCGACGAGGAAGTGGAAAGCATCGCCGGCGATCTGGATCAGTTCCAGGTCATCGCGCTGAACTTCCCGGTCTTCAGCGACGGCCGCAATTACTCCAACGCCCGCCTGCTGCGTGATCGTTACCAGTACCAGGGCGAGGTACGCGCCATAGGCGACGTACTGCGCGACCAGCTGTTCTTCATGCAGCGCTGCGGCTTTGACGCCTTTGCCCTGCGTGCCGACCGTAATGCCGAGGAAGCACTGGAAAGCCTGAAAGACTTTTCCAACTGCTACCAGGCTGCGACGGATCAGCCCTTGCCGCTGTTCCGCCGCCGCGCCTGATACGCAAATAAAAAAACCGGGGCACACTGCCCCGGTTTTTTTTGTGCCTGCTGCAGGGCTGCCGATCAGCCCAGATTAACGACTACCCGACCGATCATCTTGCCGGCCAGAATACGCTCGATCTCGGCGGGCAACTGCTCCAGCGTCACCTCGCGCTCAAGATTGTGCAGATCGGTCTTCCATTGCAGTGACAACCGATCCCACATCGAGGCCTTGACCACCAGCGGCAGCTCTACCGAGTCGACGCCCAGCAGGTTCACATTGCGCAAAATGAACGGGAACACACTGGCTGCAAACCCACCGCCAGCGGTCATTCCGCACGTCGCAACACTGGCGCCATAACGCAGTGACTTGACCACATTGAACAGAATGTCGCCACCGACGGTATCCACCGCGCCAGCCCACTGTTCCTTGAGCAACATTTTCTCGACACCCGCCGCCAGCGCAGCGCGATCAACGATCTGGCTGGCACCCAGGCTCTTGAGCATATCCACCTGATCGGTCTTGCCGGTCGAGGCTGCCACCTCGTAACCCAGAGATGCCAGCATGGCCACCGCAATGCTGCCTACACCACCGGTGGCGCCGGTTACCAGCACCGGGCCCTGCCCCGGCGTCAGGCCCGCCTGCTCCAGCTTGTCGATACACAGCGCCGCCGTCAGGCCGGCAGTACCCAGCACCATGCTGTCACGCAGCGACAACCCTTCCGGACGCTTGATCACCCAGCCGGCCGGCACGCGGATGTATTGACCAAAGCCGCCAGCGGTATTCATGCCGAGGTCGTAGCCGGTGACGATTACCTCATCACCGGCTGCCAATTCAGGCACCGAACTGGCCTCCACCACACCGGCTGCATCAATACCAGGGGTATGGGGGAAGTTCCGCGTCACACCCTTGTTACCGGTGGCCGAGAGCGCGTCCTTGTAGTTCAGGGAGGAGTAGCGCACACGAATGAGCACATCCCCTGCAGGCAGCTCATCCACATGCCGTTGCTTGATCTCGGTGACATACCGGCCGTCCTGCTCCGACACCACCAGCGCCTTGAATTCAGACATATCCACTCCTACCAGAAACGTTGATTGTTGAAGCGCGACACCCAGGTCAGCAACAGTCGGTCCGCCGCCTGGGCCAGCCCGCCGGACAACCGGTCCTGCAGGCGCTTGCGCTGCTCAAACTGCACCTCAAATACATCAGCCTGCCTGACCCGCTCACACAGGTACTGGTCACTGGTCTTGATCTCGTCGGCCAGCCCGCGCAGCAAGGCCTCGCTGCCGAACCAGACCTCACCTGTGGCGACCGTCTCAATGTCCAGGCTTGGGCGATAGCGCGCAACAAACTGCTTGAACAGGCGGTGAATGTTTTCCAGGTCATCCTGAAACTTTTCCCGCGCCTTGTCACTGTTCTCGCCAAATACCGTCAGTGTGCGCTTGTACTCCCCCGCAGTCAGCATTTCAAAATCAATATCGTGCTTTTTCAGCAATCGATTGAAGTTGGGCAACTGCGCGACAACGCCGATCGAGCCCAGCATGGCGAAGGGTGCCGCCAGAATCCGATCAGCGATACAGGCCATCATATAGCCGCCACTGGCTGCCACCTTGTCGACGGAGATGGTCAGCGGGATACCCGCCTCGCGCACACGCACCAGCTGCGATGACGCAAGCCCGTACGCATGCACCATGCCGCCACCACTTTCCAGGCGAACAACGACCTCATCCTGCGGACGCGCCAGCTCCAGCACCGCCGTCACTTCATGGCGCAGATTTTCCAGCGCACTGGCCTTGATGTCGCCATGAAAGTTGAGCACATAAACGCGCCCGCGCTCATCCTGGGCTGCATCCTTGTCGCGGGCCTTCGCCTCCTGCTTGAGCTGCTTCTGCCGGGCCTTGCGAGCGCCCTTGCTGAGCACCATCAGCCCAAGCTGCTCGTGCATGCGCTGCAGACGGTCGTTCAGGCGAGTCACACTCAGTGTACCCTCGGTACGCTTGCTGCGCGCCTTGCCGGCAGCAATCATCGCCAGAATCAGCGCCACTACCACCAGCACCGTCAGGGCCTTGGCAAGAAAATAGACATATTGATCAAACCATTCCACAGTGTTCTCCCGTCTCTGCACAACCCGCTAAGCACAGCAAGCATACAGGATCATCAGGGCATGGGCGCAGGCCGTCCGGGGAAAATTCAAACGCCCGTATGATTTTTGGTTGACAGCTTCGCGAGCTTGCCCCTAACCTCCGTCTACATAACATTACAAGGCGGCAGATTGTGGGCAGTATCTATCTGATCAGGCACGGACAGGCATCACTTGGCGCAGCCAACTACGACGTCCTGTCCCCCCTCGGCATCCGCCAGTCACAGCTGTGCGGCGAACATTTCGGCGCGCTCGGCCTGCAGTTTGATGCCTGCTACGCCGGCACCCTGCAACGCCAGATCGATACCGCCCGCCACGCGCTCGACGCGATGAATCAGTCCTCCCTCGCGGTCCAGAGCGACGCCAGCTTTAACGAATACCACTCTGACCAGGTGCTTGAAAGCTACCTGCCGCAGGTGCTCGAAGCCATCCCCGACGCCGAGCACTACCTGAAGAACGCAGGACAGTTCCGCAAGGAGTTTCAGCGCGTATTCAGTCACGCCGTGACACTCTGGATCACCGACACCCGCGAGCGCCCGGGCTGTCCGTCCTGGCAAAGCTATGTCGAGCAAGTTGGCACAGGCCTGCGCCGGGTTATCGATGACAACCGCGGCAGCGGCCAGAACATCGCCGTATTCGCATCGGGCGGCACCATTACCGCCGCCCTGCAACTGATCACGCAAATGCCGGCCACCAGCGCCTTTGAGCTGAACTGGCAAATCGTGAATACCTCTGTAAGCCGCCTGCAGTACCGTGCAGACAAGCTGAGTCTGGCCTACTTCAACAGCCAGGCACATCTTGAGATTCACCGCCAACCCGAGTGGATCAGCTTCAGATGAGTCGCAGTGCGCATCCCGCGCCCTGCATTACCTAGCAAAGGAACCACCAATGACTACCGTTGCAGAAATCACCAGCCAAATGGAATCCAAGTTCAACTCAGCCGCTGCAGCCGGTCTGGATCTGGTATTCCAGTTCAACATCACCGACGACGAGAACTTCAACGTGACCGTCAAGGACGGCAGCTGCGCTGTAGCTCAGGGCGAAGCCGCCGATCCGAACGTGACCCTGATCATGGACAAGGAAACCCTGGTCGGCGTGATGACCGGTGAAACCGACGGCATGCAGGCCTTCATGGGCGGCAAACTGCGCGCCGAAGGCGACATGATGCTGGCACTCAAGCTGGGCGAACTGTTCCCGGCCTGATCCCATGCAGACCGGCAGGCCGCCGCTCATTGGCACCTGCCGGTCCCTGCACCACAATTGCACTTCGTACTGCAGACCTGCACCAGCAATCCTCACTTCTTCGCCTGCCCCCTGACCAAAAACTCAAAAAAACAATATAAACCTCTGTTTTTATTGATAAATAAAAAACAGGCACGACGATTGCTCTGTAAATACCAACTTGTATCCAAGATGGTATTCAGACATGACACAACAGACCCTCGGCTTTACCCTCTCCGACTGGCAACAGGCATATCAACAGGAAGGTCTCGCTCCTGCAGCAGTGCTCGGTGCCCTGCGCAACGAGCTGAGCACCGACGATAACGCCTGGATCAGCCTTGCCAACGAGGCCCAGCTCAACGAGCAGTTAGCCGCTCTGGATGAGCGCCTGCAACAGGTGGAAGGCAACGTCGCATCGCTGCCACTGTACGGCGTCCCCTTCGCGGTAAAGGACAACATCGACGCAGCTGGCTGGGACACCACTGCCGCCTGCCCGGCCTTCGCTCACCAGGCTAGTGCCGATGCCACCGTCGTTGCCCGCCTGCGCGCGGCAGGAGCCATTCTGATTGGCAAGACCAATCTGGACCAATTCGCCACCGGCCTGGTCGGCACCCGTTCCCCGTATGGCGCCGTCAGCAACAGCTTCAACGCCGATTACGTCAGCGGCGGCTCCAGCTCCGGCTCGGCCAGTGTGGTCGCCCGCGGTCTGGTACCCTTTGCGCTCGGCACCGACACCGCCGGGTCCGGCCGCGTGCCGGCCGGCTTCAACAATATTGTCGGCCTCAAACCGACCCGCGGCTGGCTCTCCAATACCGGACTGGTACCGGCCTGCCGAACCCTCGATTGCATCTCGGTATTCGCCCTGACTGTTGCCGACGCCCAGGCAGTCGCCACCATCGCCGGCGGCTTCGATCCCAGCGACGCCTACAGCCGCGCCAACCCCTGTAGCGCGCCGGTCGGCTTGCCGGTCAGGCCGAAACTGGCCATACCGGCCAATCCCGAGTTCTTCGACGACACGCAGATGCAGACATCCTATGAGGCAGCGCTCGAGAAGTGGCGCGCGTTTGGCGCAGAGCTGGTCGAGATTGACTTCAGCCCCTTTGCGGACCTGGCGGCACAGCTGTATCAGGGCTCGTGGGTGGCCGAACGCACCGTCGCTGTTGGCGAGATGGACCCGGATAAAATGGATCCGGTCGTACGCGGCATCGTCGACGGCGGTCATAAATACAGCGCCTGCGAGGCCTATCAGGCCGAATACATCCGTGCCGAGTTGTCACGCCAGATCAGCCTGATCCTGGCCGACTTTGATGCCCTGCTGGTGCCAACCTCGCCGACCATTCGCCGGATCAGCGAGATGGCGGAGGAACCGGTACTCTACAACAGCCAGTTCGGCACCTATACCAACTTCACCAACCTGGCCGACCTTTGCGCACTGGCCTTGCCCGCAGGGATGCGCGAAGACGGCCTGCCCGCCGGCGTCACCCTGATTGCACCGGCCTGGCACGATCACGCCCTGGCCGAGCTGGGCAAACGCTGGCAGCAAGCCCAGGCACTGCCACTGGGCGCAACCGGCAAGCCCTGTCCGGGTGCGCAACAGACTATTCAAGCGCCGGGTAGCGTGCGCGTAGCGGTGGTCGGCGCGCACCTGACCGGCATGCCGCTGAACTTCCAGCTGACCAGTCGCGACGCCGTGCTGGTCGAACAAACCCTGACCTGTCCGGATTACCGGCTGTATGCCCTGCCCGGCACCGTTCCGCCCAAGCCTGGTCTGGCGCGGGTTGCGCAGGATGGCGCACAGATTATTGTCGAGCTGTGGGATATCCCGCTGGCCCGCTTCGGGGAATTCGTCGCCGAGATTCCGCCGCCGCTGGGCATTGGCAACCTGCAGCTGGCAGATGGTCGCTGGGTGAAGGGCTTTATTTGTGAACCGGCCGCACTCGCCGACGCCCGCGACATTACCGCCTTCGGCGGCTGGCGTGCATTCATTGCCAGCCTCAGTGCAGCCTGAGCAGGTCACACCGTGCAACTGAGCCAGCCATCCAATACAGCAGCTCGGCGGGAGAACCTCGCCGAGCGCATCCACGCGCGGCTCAAGGAGGACATCTTGTCCTTCCGACTGCTGCCCGGTGACCGCTTTTCCGAGGGCGAAATCGCCGCACGCATGAACGCCAGCCGCACACCGGTGCGCCAGGCACTCTACCAGCTTGAGCGCGAAGGCTATCTGGAGGTGCGTTTTCGCAGTGGCTGGCAGGTCAGAAGCTTCGACTTTACCCGCTTCGAGGAGCTCTATGACCTGCGCATCGTGCTGGAGATGGAAGCGCTCAGGCGTCTTTGCACCGGCCAGCCCGGCACGGCAGCAGAGCACATACTGAAAACCCTGCATGACACCTGGTGCGTAGCGCCCGCGCTGCGCACTGGTGACGGCCAGCAGGTGTTCGTCATGGATGAGCACTTTCACTGCCAACTGGTGGAAGCCGCCGGCAACGGCGAGATGACGCGTCTGCACGCCGAGATCTGCGAGCGCATACGCGTTGTTCGCAAACTGGATTTCGAGCGTGCCGAGCGGCTCGACAAGACCTGGGAAGAACATGGGCAAATCCTGCGGCACATTCGCGCCGGCGAACTGCAACAGGCCCAGCACCTGCTGACCGCGCACATAGAGGCAAGCAAGGCAGAAGTACGCAAAGTCACCCTGCACATGCTGCAACAAGCTCGCCAGCGCGCCCTGCAGGCAACAGACAGCATCCCTTCTGCGCCGGATACTCTCGCCCCCTCAGACACTCATTGATCAAGACAATGGCCGGCCAACACCGGACCTGATGCATTCCCGGTTTTCTTGTTCGCACCCTGCCACTGCTTTAAATTAGGCGACCAAGCCGTGTCGCAGACAGCCTTGCTATAAGCAACTGCCCGACACCCACTGACAGCCTCGTGAGCCGGGGCAGCACGACAACAAGGATTCATCATGGAAAAGACCCAACTGTTCGACCTCGACGGCAAAGTTGCCCTGGTAACCGGCGCCAGCCGCGGTATCGGCGAGGCGATTGCCAAGCTACTGGCCCAGCAGGGTGCGCACGTGATCATCTCCAGCCGCAAGATCGATGACTGCCAGGCCGTTGCCGACGCCATCGTCGCCGCCGGCGGCAAAGCCTCCGCACTCGCCTGCCACATCGGCGACATGGATCAGATCGTTGCCACCGTTGCCGCCATTCGCGAGCAGTTCGGCAAGCTGGATATCCTGGTTAACAACGCCGCTGCCAACCCCTACTTCGGCAACGTGCTGGACACCGATCTGGGCGCTTTCCAGAAGACCGTAGACGTCAACATCCGCGGCTACTTCTTCATGTCGGTTGAAGCGGGCAAACTGATGCGCGAAAACGGCGGCGGCAACATCCTCAACGTAGCCTCCGTCAACGGTGTGGTTCCCGGTCAGCTGCAGGGTATCTACTCGATCACCAAGGCAGCAGTCATCAACATGACCAAGGTATTCGCCAAGGAGTGCGCTCAGTTCGGCATTCGCTGCAACGCCCTGCTGCCGGGCCTGACCGACACCAAGTTCGCCTCCGCCCTGACTACCAACGACGCTATCCTCAAGCCGGCACTGCAGCGCATCCCGCTGGCCCGTGCAGCGGATCCGACCGAAATGGCAGGCACCGTGCTGTATCTGGTCAGCGACGCCTCAAGCTACACCACTGGCGCTGCGATCAACGTCGACGGCGGCATGCTCGCATAAACCTGCGGCATAAAGCAGAAAGGCTGCCCTGGGGCAGCCTTTTTTGTTTCCGCAACGGTATTACTGAAAGCGCTTGAGCGCGGCTTTGGCCTGTGTATTGAGCGGCTCGGGGGTCAAACCGGTCGGCCCGATTTCCAGCGAAAAGCGGGCGCCATCTACCAACGGAACAAAACGCACCTCGAAGGCGTCCGCATGCACCAGCGACGCGCCACCCACACGATCAAGCCACAGCCAAAGGTCACGCCAGACCGGCGTCGAGTTCAGATTCGCCGCCAGCGCAGAACTGGCCCCGCGCTGCTGCTCAAGGGCAAGATAACGACCCAGCAGGCGGTGCAGTCGATATCCATCTTCCAGACCAATCAGCGAAGCCAGCCCCTGCCAACGCAAAACCTGAACTTCCAGCTCCCACAGATCACCGGCCAGACGCACGCGCTGCTCGCCCGCCGAGGTCGTAATCACTGCATCGTATTGCTGGGGCGCAACCTGGGTAAAACTCAAGGTCCCTGCGGTGCCCTTGCCGTCAATGACACGGAAAGACTGGAGGTCCCAGGCCGCCAGCCCGAGAACCGCGGCCAGTGCCAGCGCTGCCAGCAGCAAATTGCCGCGCAGCCAACCCGCCAGCCAGCGCAGGCGCCAACCCTGACTCAACGTCAGCAGCACCAGAACGGCGGCAATGATTGCCGCAATCAGGGCCAATCCCGGAAATTGCATCGTGGCTCCTCGCCCGAATCAGCTTGGCACTGGCGGGGCTTCAACACCCGCCTGCCGCGCAAGATAGCAATCAATAAGCCAGCGCGAGATGGTGCCGCGCGGCGGTATCTTCGGCAACTCATCTATCGACCACCAGTGGGCCGCTTCAATCTCGCCCTCCTGAGGGATGATGTCGCCACCTGCATATTCGGCGTGGAAACCCAGCATCAGCGAATTAGGGAACGGCCAGCTCTGGCTGCCCAGGTACTCAAGGTTGCTGACCTCAAGATTGACCTCTTCCTTCACCTCGCGGTGCAGGCATTGCTCTACCGACTCGCCCGGCTCGATAAAACCGGCCAGCGTACTGAAAAATCCGGGAGGAAAGTGCGGAGAACGGGCCAGCAGAATCTCACTGCCACGGGTGATCAGCACAATGATGCAAGGTGCCAGCTTGGGATACTCGCGCCGTTCACAGCGCACGCACTCCATCGCCCGCTCCTCTTCACGCGGCTGCATGGGCTCGCCGCAGCAGCCGCAGAAACGGTGACTCTGATACCAGGCATTCAGTTGCTGGGCGACGCCCAACAGACGAAACAGCTGATCGTCGACCTGCCCGACCAGCGTGCGCAGTCCGTGCCAACTCAGGCCCGGCATGTCCAGGCTGTCGCTCAGGTGAATCAGCTCGCAGGCCCGACCGTCGACCAGACCAAGAGGCAAACGGTGGCTCACATCGCCAAAGTACAACGCCTGATCCGGGTCATGCAGCAAGCTGCCGTCGTACATGGCAAATTGATTCTGATAAAACACCACGACCACGCCCTGCTGCTGCGCAGCAGCATCCAGGCGCGAGGCGGGTTGAAACACACGAAAGGATCTCATTCGGACGTATTCCCCGATACAGCGTATCCCAGCTCAGCCATGCTGTCCTCGGCCAGCGCCAGCACATCGCCTGAGGCTACCGTTGCACGCTCAGCTGACTCCAGATAGAACTCGATACTGGTCAAGGCATCGGCCAGCACCTCCAATTGCGCATCCGTCGGTACCTGCTTGCGCTCAAGCATGGTTTCGCGGATGAAGTTCGCTGCCATGCTGATAATTCTGGCGGCACGCCCCATGCCCAGGAACAGCAGACCGCCGCGAACCGTCTCCAGCGAGGGCGGCACGTTGAGTAAATGCATGGCGTCGTTACCGGATTCCATGTACGCCGTGATGGACCGTTTCGCCAGTGCCAGGCCGGCTTGTGACTCCTCGATCAGAACGATGCGGGCCTCCTTCAGCTCCAGCGGTTCGGCAAACTCACCCTCGGCACCGGCAGCCGTATCGCCTGCGAAAGCCGAAGAGTCGAGTCGATTGACTGCTGTTTCAGCGCGCAACACCGCATCGGCGACCTGTTCCAGCACAGCAACGTCACCAGGCTGCCAACCGGCAAGACGACCGGAAATGGCGTGAATCGCCTCGGACTCGGCCTTGAGGTCAAGCATCGACAGCGTTTTCCACAGTCGCTCCAGTCCAGACGACAGGCTTTCCAGTGACTGTTCGGCATCCCCGGCATTGCGCGCCAACAGATCCAGCAGATCCTTCAGGGCGTTAACCTCTTCCCGCAACGCTTCGGCCACAGAGCGCATGACATCAATGCCGGGACCATGCAGCTTGGCAAAGGCGTCGTTCAACTCGTATTCGGTAAAGCCGGGATCCGGCAACTGATAGGCCGTGCTCACTTCGGCGCAACGATCACAACCGGCATCGGCCAGTGCAACGAGAAACAACAGCTCGCGCAACAGCCCTTCATTGAGTCGGTGCCCGGCGGCATTGAGCAGGGCTCCCCGAATTTCGCGATCCAGCAGCGCGAACAGGCGCTTGCGCGCGGGGGTCAGATTCAGCGGCGTTTGCTCAATGGCTTCCAGGGCCGCCCCGGCAACCCAGCACAGGGTCGCCATGCGTGAGGCAAGGCTGCCCTCAAAGCGTGCCAGCGCGCGCTGCATCAGCGGTACAGACGCCGCCAGCCCGTCATCGCGCAGCAACCCCAGCAGACCCAGTTGATACATCTGGCGCAGTCGGCCGGCGACCTTGGGTTCAACGGGCCCGGTTGCACCCTTGCGGAACCCGGCTGGCAAGCCGGCCACCGGCAGCGGATAAAAATGACTGTCAGGCAACGCGGGGACACCCGGCCGGTGCTGACGCATCTGATTGATCATCGGCAGCAGCAACTCGGGGCGTTCACGCCCCTGCTGGCGTGCCTGATCCAGATAGCGCTCCAGCAAAAACAGTGCATCGCACAACGACGACAGCGGCTCATTGCGCTCTTCCCCGTCGTGAACGGGAATATCCATCGCCAGACTGATCATCTCGTCCAGCAGCAATGCAGCGCCCTTGAGCTCTATCAAGGCCAGGGTACCGCGCAACTGCTGAAGCCCTTCGATGGACTGCTGCAGCAGGCTGCCGTCCTGACGATCCTCGAGGAACTGCTGCAACAGGTTTTCCACTTCACCCATGCTGGCGAAGAGTTCGTCCCTGACAAGATCCAGTGAAGTGGTACCGGTCAACATGGCATTCAGTCTCCCACCATCCCTGCGTAGCGCGGTTGTCGATCAGTCTGCAAACTCGGGCGTCTGCTTGCTCATATGCGCCATGACCGCAACCTTGAGGTCATCGGACTGCAGCATTGCGGCGTTCCAGGTCGCGATGTAGTTCAGGCCGTCTTCCACACTGTGGTCACGGGCAAAGCGGATCATTTCCTTGGTGCCACGAATAGCGAGCGGCGACTTGGAAGCAATCTCCCGGGCCAGCTCCATGACACCCGCCATCAGCTGGACGTGATCGCTCCAGGTACGATTGACCAGGCCGATACGGGCCGCCTCATGACCATCGACGAAGCGACCGGTATAGGCCAGCTCCCGCATGATGCCATCGCTGATAAGACGCGGCAAACGCTGAAGGGTGCCGACGTCTGCGGCCATCCCCATATCGATTTCCTTGATCGAGAAACTGGCGTCCTCGGTGCTGTAACGCATATCGCAGGCGGAGATCAGGTCAATCGCCCCACCGATGCAGTAGCCGTGAATAGCGGCGATGACCGGCTTGCGGCAGCGATCGATCACGTTGAAGGACTCTTGCAACTGCAGCACGTTGCGACGAATGGCCTCTGCCTTGCGGCCGATGTCCTTGTCCATGCCACTTGAGGCTTCGGCAAGCATCTGCAGGTCGATCCCCGCAGAGAAGTGTTTGCCCGCTCCGGATATCACAGCACAACGAACCTCGGGGGTTTCATCAACCCACTTGAAAACGTCGATGATCTCCAGCCAGAACGCGCGGTTCATGGCATTGATCTTCTCCGGGCGGTTGATCTGGATGTGGGCGACCTTGCCAACTTGCTCAACCAGCAGCGTCTCGTATTGCGACATATACGGCCTTTTTCTTGTAGGTAACAACCGGCACCTGACACGAATCCGATTCGAATCAAATACCACCTTGGACTATTTGCATTGGCATGACTATATCAAGCTGACACTCAAACTCCATAACCAATTACTCAGCAAGCTCGCCTAAGATACTGAAAATGCGACGCGCTTGGACTACCAGGCAGCTTCCAAAGTAGGGCAAACAAAGACCTGCGTCGGGGCAGCCATGAAGGAAGCAGTAGTTTATGCTTGCCTCGGGTCAGCGAGAGCATGTCGAACAGCCCCCTTGCCGGAACGGCAGGCAAGGGGGCTGTTCGACACACTTTCCCCTAATAGAAACAGGACCTTCACCATGTCTGAAGCCATGTTGCCGGCGCTGGCGCACAACTTTCTGGGCCAGGCGCCCGGCTGGTACAAGCGCACCATCATTGCTTTCCTGCTGCTCAACCCCCTCGCAATGTGGCTGCTGGGCCCTTACATAACCGGCTGGCTGCTGATCATCGAGTTCATCTTCACCCTGGCCATGGCGCTTAAATGCTACCCGCTGCTGCCCGGCGGCCTGCTCGCACTGGAAGCCCTGGCCATTGGCATGACCTCACCGGAAGCCCTCTACAAGGAGGTGCTCGGAAATTTCCCGGTGATTCTGCTGCTGATGTTCATGGTCGCCGGCATCTACTTCATGAAGGACCTGCTGCTGCTGACCTTCACCAAGCTGATCCTTGGGGTGCGCTCCAAATCGACCCTTGCGCTGCTGTTCAGTCTGGTCGCCGCAGTGCTTTCGGCCTTCCTTGACGCACTCACGGTAACCGCAGTGATCATCACCGTCGCTGTCGGCTTTTACGGTGTGTATCACAAGGTGGCCTCAGCCGGCCCGAGCGAAGGCGCCAGCGTTGACCCCGACGAAAACCCGCTGCACCGCGAGCACCTGGAAGAGTTCCGTGCCTTTCTGCGCAGTCTGCTGATGCACGGCGCGGTCGGCACTGCCCTGGGCGGTGTGTGCACGCTGGTCGGTGAGCCTCAGAACCTGCTGATCGCAGGTGTTGCCGGCTGGGACTTTATTCAGTTCTTCACCCTGATGGCCCCGGTCAGCATGCCGGTGCTGGCCGCCGGCCTGCTGACCTGCCTGCTGCTGGAGAAAACCAGCTGGTTCGGTTACGGCGCACGCCTGCCGCGCCCGGTTCGCAGGGTGCTTGAGGACTTTGCCGCCGCCGAGCAGGCCAAGCGCCGGGCGCCGCAAAAAGCCGCCCTGCTGATTCAGGCCATCGCTGCCGTGCTGCTGGTCATTGGCCTGGCACTGCACCTGGCTGAAGTCGGCTTTATCGGTCTGATGGTGATCATCCTGATTGCCTCGTTCAACGGCATCATTGATGAACACCAGATCGGCAAATCCTTCCAGGAAGCCCTGCCGTTCACCTCGCTGCTGGTCGTGTTCTTTGCCATCGTGGCGGTGATCCACGAGCAGCACCTGTTCAGCCCGATCATCCACGCGGTACTGGCATTGCCACCCGAGCAACAGCCCAGCATGTTCTTTATCGCCAACGGTGTACTGTCGATGATCAGCGATAACGTGTTTGTGGCCACCGTCTACATCAGCGAGGTCAAACAGAGTCTGGATGCGGGTGAAATCACCCGCGCCCAATTCGAGCAACTGGCAATCGCCATCAACACCGGCACCAATTTGCCGAGTGTTGCCACCCCGAACGGCCAGGCCGCCTTCCTGTTCCTGCTGACCTCGGCGATCGCGCCGCTGGTGCGTCTGTCCTATGGCCGCATGGTATTCATGGCCCTGCCCTACACCCTGGTGCTGGGCGGCGTCGGCCTGATTGCCGTCACCTGGTGGCTGTAGAAACAAGAATGCCCCGCTGACATCAGCGGGGCATTCTTTTACGTCAGCACTTACTCAGCTCACTGCTCGGGCGCACCGCGCCACAGGGCAAACCCCGCCGACTTCTCGACCGCCGCCAGGCGCTGATCATGGGCCTCCAGCTCTTCGGCGCTGGCACGCAGCACCCGCAGCTGTTCGCGCAGAGCAGGGTCTATCCGCCGAATCGCGCTCACCGAGCTGCCATCCCCACCCTCACCCTGACCGTGTGCTGCCAGCGACAGCGCCGTCTGGCCACCGGTCATGGTCAGGTAGACGTCGGCAAGAATCTCGGCGTCGAGCAAAGCGCCGTGCAGCTCGCGCTGCGAGTTGTCTACCCCGTAGCGCTTGCACAGCGCATCCAGGCTGTTGCGCTGACCGGGGTGTTTCTCCCGCGCCATGGCCAGGGTGTCGAGTACGCTGCAGTGATCGGCAATCAGGCCATGCCCGCGATTGAGGCGGGTCAGCTCGCTGTCCAGAAAGCCGACGTCAAACGCGGCGTTATGGATGACCAGCCGCGCGCCGCTGATAAAGTTCATGAAATCATCGGCGATATCGGCAAACACCGGCTTGTCGGCGAGAAACTCCAGCGAAATCCCGTGAACGGCCTGCGCGCCTTCGTCAATCTCACGCTGCGGATTGATATAAACGTGGTAGTGACGGCCGGTCAGGCGTCGATCAATGACCTCGACACAGCCGATCTCGATGATCCGGTGACCTTCCTTGTGCTCGATACCCGTCGTTTCGGTATCCAGAACCACTTCACGCATGCTCAGCCCTTCCGTTCTTTCAACACGTGTTCAACACCGAGGTTGGCCAACTGGTCGGCCAGCTCGTTTTCCGGGTGGCCGGTATGACCGCGCACCCAACGCCACTCAATCTCATGCTGACTGACCAGCGCATCGAGCTGCTGCCAGAGATCCACATTCTTGACCGGCTGCTTGCTGGCGGTCTGCCAGTTGCGCTTCTTCCAGTTGGGCATCCACTCGCGGACCCCTTTCATGACGTACTGCGAGTCGGTGGTCAACACCACCGAAGCCGGACGCTTGAGCGCCTCCAGTCCGCGAATGGCAGCCGTCAGCTCCATGCGGTTATTGGTGGTCTCCGGCTCACCGCCGTACAGGCGCTTCTCGTGCGGCCCCAGCCGCAGCAGCACGCCCCAGCCGCCGGGGCCGGGATTACCCTTGCATGCCCCGTCGGTATAGATCTCGATTGCTTGACTCATCTACCTTCCCGTTTGTGCGCCCGCCGGCTGCCCGCTGCCAGAGGGGGCATCGTCAACGCCGGAAACACCCGCCCGCGCTCACGCTGCGGCGTTATTCCAAGCATCTGGCGCCGCGCCAGCAGACAATAGAAACCGCCCCCCGGCAGAAAGCGACGCTGCCCCAGCGACTCCATGAAATCGAGACGTTGTAACCAGGTGGAGGATGCGAGCGGCGGACGATAGCACCCATCGATGCGTTTCTCCACCGCAAAGCCGAGCAGCTCCAGCCAATCGACCAGCCGGGCCGGACTGACGAACCCCGCCTCGCCAAACCAGCTGCGGCCAAAATAGTGCTGCCAGCCCCAGGTACTCATCGGATTGAAGCCAAAGATCAGCAGATGACCGCCGGCACGCACCGCCTGACTTGCCTCGCGCAGCAACGCCCGGGGCGACAGACTGAAATCCAGCCCGTGATGCAGCACCACCACATCCAGGGCCTGCGGCGCAAACGGCCAGCAGGCCTCATCCACCGCGATACTCTCGCCCTGGCTGAGCATATCCAGATGCCAGCAGTGACGCAGCACCTTGACCTCCGGTGCCAACAGGCCCGGGGCCAGGCCGTACTGAACCAGATGCTGCCCAAAGCAATTGGGCAGCAACTCGCGCTGCGCGCTGCACTCGGCCTGCAACAGCATGCGTCCGGCCGGCTGCTCCAGCCATTGCCGTGCCTCCTGCAGCAGACGCAACATGTCCGCCTGACTGATCGAGCGCCTGGCTTCGCTGATCTCCATTACCTCTCCACGGTACTTGCCATCGACACAATTCGCTAAGATAGCTCTACACGTTAAGGAAAAGCTGCCTCATGTCCACCTTTATCGCGCTACCCGCTTTCAATGACAACTACATCTGGCTGCTGGTCGACGAACAACGCCAACAGGTTGCCGCCGTCGATCCCGGTGACGCCAAGCCGGTCATCGCCTGGCTGGGCCGCCACCCGGAATACAGCCTGAGCCATGTACTGGTCACCCATCACCATCCTGACCACGTCGGCGGCATCAACGCACTCAAGGCCGGCACAGAATGCAAGGTCTGGGGCCCCGCCGCCGAAACCATCCCCGGCCGTGATCGCGCCCTGAACGACGGCGACCGCGTTACCCTGTTCGGCCACACACTCGAGGTGATCGCTGTACCCGGCCATACCCTCGGCCACATTGCCTTCTTCTGCGACAACACAGGTGACCCCTGGCTGCTCAGTGGTGACACCCTGTTCGCGGGGGGCTGCGGCAGGCTGTTCGAGGGCACCGCCGAGCAAATGCACCAGTCACTGTCGCGTCTCGCTGCACTGCCCGACAACACCCGCATTTACTGCGCCCATGAATACACCCAGTCCAATCTGCGCTTTGCCCGCGCGGTCGAGCCCGACAACACCGATATCAAGATTCGACTGGAGGTCGTGGATGACCTGCGCGCGGCCGGTCGCATGACACTGCCAACCGACCTGGCACTGGAAAAACGCACCAACCCCTTCCTGCGCTCTGACTGCGACGCTGTGACGCAAGCGGCCAGCCAGCAGACCGGCGCAGCCGTGGCACCCGGGGTTGAGACGTTCGCCGCAATTCGGGCCTGGAAAGACCGCTTCTGACCGAAGGCGCCTTGACCCTCCCCCGGCTGGTCCATAGAATCGACCTCATTTTGGGGGTCGTTCATGCGTCGTGTGGTATCTGCCATCTTGCCCAGAGTGCTGTCAGCAGCGTCCCTCGGTGGTCTGCTGCTGATTGCCGGCTGTCAGACCACCGACCACAGCGGACTGAGCCAGAGCGAAGCCGATTACCGCTCACCGGTCACAGAACGCACAGCATCCCCATTCCGCACGCCCAGCGCACAAGCCGCCGCATCGCAAGCCGTACAGACCAAACCGCATACCCTGTGGGGGCGTATTCGAGCCGGTTTCAGCCTTGACCCGGCGACCATCGACAACCCCCGAATCGACCAGCAGCGCATCGCCTTCGCCAACCAGTCACGCTACTTCGAGCTGACCTCCGCGCGAGCGCAGCGTTACCTCTATTACGTTGTCGAGCAGCTGGAAAGCCGCGACATGCCGCAGGAGCTGGCACTGCTGCCATTCATCGAAAGTGCCTATAATCCGCAGGCCATCTCCAGCGCCCAGGCCGCCGGCCTGTGGCAGTTCATTCCGTCCACCGGACGCAACTTCTCGCTGCGTCAGGACTGGTGGTACGACGGTCGCCGCGACGTAACCGCCTCCACCCAGGCGGCGCTTGATTACCTCAGCCTGCTGCACGACTACTTCGATGGCGACTGGCTGCTCGCGCTGGCCGCCTACAACTGCGGCGAAGGCTGCGTGGGCCGAGCCATCAAGCGCAACGAAGCACTCGGCCTGCCAACCGATTACTGGAACCTGCAGCTGCCGCGCGAAACCATGAACTACGTACCCAAGCTGCTGGCTCTGGCGCAGATCGTCGACAGTCCGACCGCCTACGGCACCGTGCTGCCAAGCCTGGCCAACGAACCCTACTTCGCCGAGGTTACCCTCGATCAGCAGATCGACCTGCGCAAGGTCGCGGAGCTGGCCGACGTCTCCACCGACGAGCTGCTGAGCCTGAACCCCGCGTTCAACCAGCGGGTCACCGCGCCCAACGCCGAATACCAGTTGCTGATTCCGGTCGACCGGGTTGACCAGTTCACCGAAGCGCTTGCCGAGCTGCCGGACGATGAGCGCATCAATTACCGGCACTATCGCGTTCGCAGTGGCGACACCCTCTCGCAGATTGCCCGTCGTCACCAGCTGACCGTCAGCGCTATCCGCGACGTCAACGACATCAACGGCAGCCTGCTGCGCGTCGGCCAGACCCTGATGCTGCCCCAGTTCAATGATGCCCCGGCCAGCGAACCGGTCAGCCGCCAGCGTATCGCCGGCGTCGAGCAGCTGCGCTACCGGGTAAAGCCAGGCGACAACCTGTGGAGTATCGCCCGCAGCCACGGCACTACCGTGAATCGCATCAAGCGCGACAACAATCTGCAGAACAACGCGCTGACCGTCGGTCACACCTTGATGCTGGCGTCGGCAGCACAGACGCAGGCCCAACCCGCCACAGCCAATGGACGGCGCATTGCCTATACCGTCAAGTCGGGCGACTCGCTGTACACCATCGCCCAGCGCTTCAATGTCAACGTCGAGCGGATTCGCGACTGGAACCAGCTTGGCCGCTACCTGCAGCCGGGCCAGCAGTTAACCCTGTTCGTCCCCTGAGCCGTCGGGCTTCCGCCCGGCTGCATCAGCATGGTAGCGTTGGCACATTGCTGACGGCTGCCGCTGATTCAAATGCGCCAGCCGTTATCCCACGGCCCTACCACTGCGCGGAAATCCATGTCGCTGCTGTCCCGCTCACTTGTCCTGACACTGCTCCTTGCAACCGCTCTACCCAGCTGGGCCACGCTGTATCGCCAGCACGGCTACTCCCTCTACGGTCAGCCCCGCTACCCTGAAGACTTCGAGCACCTCGACTACGTCAACCCGGACGCACCGAAGGGGGGCACGCTGCGGGTCATGGGCAGCGGCACCTTCGATACCCTGAACCCCTATACCCTCAAGGGCACCAGCCCGATCAACACCGGCGACTTTGCCCAGCTCGGCATCAGTGAGCTGAACGAGCCACTGATGGTCGGCAGCGGCCTGTATGACCCGTCCGGCGACGAGCCCTACTCCGCCTACGGTCTGATCGCCGAAAGCCTGGAGTTTGCCGACAATCGCAGCTGGGTAGTCTTCAACCTGCGCCCCGAGGCACGCTTTCACGACGGCCGGCAGATCACCGCCGAGGACGTAGCATTCTCCTATCGTCTGCTCAAGGAACAGGGCCACCCCAACTATCGCTCCGTACTGCAGGATGTCAGCCGCATCGACATTCTCGGCGAACGACGTATTCGCTTTGTCTTCAAGCGCCCCGGCAATTCGCTGCTGATCCTGCGCCTGGGCGAGCTACCGGTGCTGCCGGCGCATTACTGGCAAGGCCGTGATTTTGCCAGCACAACCTTTGAGGCCGGCCTGAACAGCGGCCCGTATCGGGTGGTCAGCGTCGATCCCGGCCGCCGCGTGGTGTTCGAGCGGGTCAAGAGTTACTGGGGGCGAGACCTGCCGATCAACCGCGGCAAGTACAACTTCGATCGCATGGAGGTCGAGTTTTACCGCGACAACAACGTCGCCTTCGAGGCTTTCAAGGCCGGCGAGTTCGACCTCTACAACGACCACAAGGCCAGCAACTGGGCCAATGCCTACCAGTTTCCGGCAGTAGCGCGCGGCGACATCATCAAGCGCGAAATAACCCACCAGATTCCCAGCCCGACCCAGGCGATGTTCTTCAACACCCGGCGAACGCCCTTTGACAACCTGCCCCTGCGCAAGGCGCTCGGCATGCTGTTCGACTTCGAATGGTCCAACCGGGTGCTGTTCTACGATGCCTACCAGCGCTCGCAGAGCTACTACCCGAACAGTCCGTTCAGTGCCACCGGCATCCCGGCCGGACAGGAGTTTCTCTACCTGTCGCCGCACCGCAATCAACTGCCACCGGAACTCTTTCTTGAGCCATTCAGTCTACCTGTGACCGACGGCCGGGGAATCCCGCGCGAGACACTGCGAGAAGCGGTGGAGCTGTTTGCCGAGGCCGGCTGGAAACTGCGCAGAGGGCGCCTTGAAAATGCCGATGGTGATCCATTGCGCTTCGAGGTACTGCTGGTCAACTCGAGTCTGGAACGGATCCTGCAGCCTTATCGAGCCAATCTTGCACGGCTGGGTATCGACATGCAGATCCGCACCGTCGACCGGGCGCAATACAAGGCCCGGCTGGATCAGTTTGATTACGACATGATTCTGACTACCCTGCCGCAGGGGCTGTCGCCCGGACTGGAGCAGATCAGCTACTTCCACTCCAGCCAGCGCAATGTCAAAGGCAGTCGCAACTATGCCGGCATCAACAATCCGGTGGTCGACGAACTGGTCGAACGCCTGGGCGCCGCCAGCAGCCGCAGTGAGCAGATCGCGGCCGCGCGCGCCCTCGACAGGGTACTGCTGTGGAATCACTATACAATTCCGAACTGGTATATAAACTACCACCGCATTGCCTATCGGAACTGGCTGCGCACCCCGGACATACCGCCGTATACGCTGGCCATCCGCAGCTGGTGGAAAGACCCGGCAAGCAACTAGAAAAACAAGGGATCTGAATGCAACACTCGCTGAAATCCTGCTGTCTGGCACTGCTGACCTGTTGGGCAGGTGCCCTTAACGCCGCACCACAGCACGCCTTGACGCTCTACGATGAAGCACCCAGGTACCCCGCCGACTTCAGCCACTTCGAGTACGTCAATCCCGATGCCCCCAAGGGCGGTACCCTGCGGCTGTCCGGCTTCGGCGGCTTTGACTCGCTCAATCCCTACATCAGCCGCGGCACCTCGGCCGACCAGCTCGGTCTGATCTACGACACCCTGACCTTCCATGCCCTGGACGAGCCCTTTACCGAATACGGCCTGGTCGCCGAAAGCATGGAAAAGGCCGATGACGGCAGCTGGGTGCGCTTCACCCTGCGCCCGGAAGCGCGCTTCCACGATGGCGTCGCCATCACCGCCGACGACGTGGTATTCACCTTCAATACCCTGATCGAACACGGTGCCCCGTTTTATCGCGCCTACTATGGCGATGTGGATCGCGTGGTCGCCGACAACCCGCAGAGCGTCACCTTCCACTTCAAGCACACCGGCAACCGCGAGCTGCCACTGGTACTCGGTCAGCTCCCGGTGCTGCCCAAACACTATTGGCAAGGCCGCGACTTCAGCAAGGGCTCGCTGGAACCGCCACTGGGCAGCGGTCCCTACCGCATCGGTCAGGTGCGCCCCGGTCGCAGCATCAGTTTTGAGCGCGTCGAAGACTACTGGGCCAAAGACCTGCCGGTGATGCGCGGCTTCTACAATTTCGACACCGTGGTGGTCGACTACTACCGCGACGGCAACGTCACCCTGGAGGCCTTCAAGGCCGGCCAGTTCGACTTCAACCAGGAAATGGCCGCCAAGAACTGGGCGACCGGCTATGCCAGCCCGGCGCTGGACGCCGGCCAGATCGTCAAGGAAGAGATCCCCAACAACAATACCCAGGGCATGCAGGGCTTTGTATTCAACCTGCGCAAACCCTACTTCCAGGACGCCCGGGTGCGCCAGGCGATCACGCTGCTGTTCGACTTTGAATGGTCCAACGCCACGTTGTTTCACAACGCCTACACCCGCACCTCCAGCTACTTTGACAACTCCGAGCTGGCTGCCCGTGGCGAGCCCGACGCCAGTGAGCTGGCACTGCTGGAACCACTGCGCGACCAGTTGCCGGCTGCCGTATTCGGCCCGGCATGGGTGCCGCCGAAAACCGATGGCAGCGGCGCCATCCGCGAGCAGCGCCGCACTGCCTACGCTCTGCTCAAGGACGCCGGCTGGCAGATCGTTGACGACCAGTTGGTCAACGCCGACGGTGAGCCCCTGCAGTTCGAGTTTCTGCTGGTGCAGCCCGAGTTTGAGCGGGTTCTGCTGCCATTCAAACGCAATCTGGCCTCGCTCGGCATTACCATGGAGTTGCGCCGGGTCGATGTCTCCCAGTACATCAATCGGCTGCGCTCACGTGAGTTCGACATGGTGGTCACCGGCTTTGGCCAGTCCAACTCGCCCGGGAACGAGCAACGCGAATACTGGCACTCCTCCAGCGCAGACAATCCCGGCAGTCGCAATCTCATGGGTCTGAAAGACCCGGCCGTTGATGCTCTGGTCGAGGGGCTGGTGCAGGCCGACTCCCGCGAATCGCTGATCACCCATACCCATGCGCTGGACCGGGCCCTGCGTTCGCTGCATCTGCTGGTGCCCAACTGGTATACCAGCGTCTATCGGGTCGCCTACTGGAACAAGTTTGGCCATCCGGCGACGCCGCCAAAGTATGATCTGGGGCTGTTCACCTGGTGGGTCGACCCGGACAAGGAAGCGCGCCTGCGCGGCGCATTGGGCAGGCAGCAAGACGACGGCGCCGGGCAGCAGCAAGGCGACCAGCCGGCAGGGGCTGAATAAGCATGCTGGCCTACATCGTTCGTCGACTGCTGCTGATCATCCCCACCCTGTTCGGCATCTTGCTGATCAATTTTCTGATAATTCAGGCCGCCCCCGGCGGGCCGGTCGAACAGATGATCGCCAACCTTGAAGGCTTTGAAGGCGGCGCCACCAGCCGGGTTTCCGGCGGCGGCAGCGAAGTGGCCAGCGGCGGCAGTTACCGCGGCGCACAGGGTCTCGACCCGGACATCATCGCCGAAATCGAACGCATGTACGGCTTCGACAAGCCGGCCCACGAGCGCTTCTGGCTGATGATCAAGGGCTACCTGCAATTCGACTTCGGTGACAGCTTCTTCCGCGACGCCAAGGTCACCGACCTGATCATCGAGAAGATGCCGGTCTCGATCTCGCTCGGGCTGTGGACCACCCTGCTGACCTACCTGATCTCCATTCCGCTGGGCATCCGCAAGGCGATCAAGCACGGCTCGGCCTTCGACGTCTGGACCAGTTCACTGATCATCGTCGGCTACGCCATCCCCGGCTTTCTGCTGGCCATCCTGCTGATCGTACTGTTTGCCGGCGGCAGCTATCTGGACTGGTTCCCGCTGCGCGGGCTGACCTCCAACAACTTCGATCAGATGAGCACCGGCGAGCAGATCCTCGACTACTTCTGGCATCTGGTGCTGCCAATCTTTGCCATGGTGGTCGGCAGCTTCGCCACCCTGACCATGCTGACCAAGAACTGCTTTCTCGATGAAATCGGCAAGCAGTATGTGGTCACCGCTCGTGCCAAAGGGCTTTCAGAGCGCCGCGTGCTGTACGGTCACGTTTTCCGCAACGCCATGCTGCTGATCATTGCCGGCTTCCCGTCCGCGCTGATCAGCATCTTCTTTACCGGCGCGCTGCTGATCGAGGTGATCTTCTCCCTCGACGGTCTTGGCCTGCTCGGCTTTGAAGCAGCCATCAACCGCGACTACCCGGTGATGTTCGGCACCCTGTACATCTTCACCCTGGTCGGCCTGGTGGTAAAACTGATCGGTGACATTACCTACACCCTGGTCGATCCGCGCATTGACTTCGACAGCAGGGAGGGTTGAGATGAAATTGTTCAACCTCTCTCCGCTCAACCAGCGCCGCTTCGCCCGTTTCCGTGCCAACCGCCGTGGCTGGTGGTCACTGCACCTGTTTCTGGTGCTGTTCGTGCTCAGCCTTGGCGCCGAACTGATCGCCAACGATAAACCGCTCGCTGTCGGCTATCAGGGCGAGCTGTATTTCCCGGTCTTCAAGCGTTATCCGGAAACCGCCTTTGGCGGCGAATTCCCGATTGAAGCGGACTACCGCAGCCCCTATGTTCAGCAACTGATCACCGAGGACGGCGACGGCTGGATGCTCTGGCCGCCAATCCCGTACCACTACGACACCATCAACTACGATCTGCGCGTTCCGGCGCCGGCGCCGCCCTCGGCGGACAACTGGCTGGGTACCGACGATCAGGCCCGCGATGTGATGTCACGGGTGATTTACGGCTTTCGTATTTCGGTACTGTTCGCCCTGACCCTGACCATTCTCAGCTCCATCATCGGCGTCATCGCCGGTGCGGTACAGGGCTTCTACGGCGGGCGTATCGACCTGATCGGCCAGCGCTTTATCGAGGTCTGGTCAGGCCTGCCGGTGCTGTACCTGCTGATCATTCTGGCCAGCTTCGTTCAGCCGAACTTCTGGTGGCTGCTGGGCATCATGCTGCTGTTTTCCTGGATGGCACTGGTGGACGTGGTACGCGCCGAATTCCTGCGTGGCCGCAATCTGGAATACGTGCGCGCCGCGCGGGCTCTGGGCGCCAGCAACCAGACCATCATGTTCAGGCATATTCTGCCCAACGCCATGGTCGCCACCCTGACCTTCTTCCCGTTCATTTTGACCGGTGGCGTCATCACCCTGACCTCTCTCGACTTCCTCGGCTTCGGCCTGCCGCCGGGTGCGCCGTCGCTGGGCGAGCTGATCGCCCAGGGCAAAGCCAATCTGCAGGCACCCTGGCTCGGCATTACCGCCTTTGTCGTGCTGTCACTGATGCTCAGCCTGCTGGTGTTCATCGGCGAGGCCCTGCGCGATGCCTTCGACCCAAGGAAATGAGATGAGCGAACAACCGTTGATCAGTATCCGCAATCTCAGCGTCGCCTTCCGTCAGGGCAGCGATCAGACCATGGCGGTCAAGGACGTCAGCTTCGATATCCGCCCCGGCCAGACCCTGGCGCTGGTGGGCGAGAGCGGCTCGGGCAAATCCGTAACCGCGCACTCGATCCTGAGGCTGCTGCCCTACCCGGCCGCATCACACCCGAGCGGCAGCATCGAATTCGACGGCCAGGACCTGCTCAAGGCCAACGAGAACACCCTGCGCAAGGTACGGGGCAACCGTATCTCCATGATCTTTCAGGAGCCGATGAGCTCGCTGAACCCATTGCACACGGTCGAACGGCAGATTGGCGAGGTACTTGCCCTGCACAAGGGACTGAACAAGCTCCAGGCGCGCGAGCGCACCCTTGAGCTACTGGAACTGGTGGGTATCCCCGAGCCACGCAAACGCCTCGGTGCCTACCCGCACGAGCTGTCCGGTGGCCAGCGCCAGCGGGTAATGATCGCCATGGCGCTGGCTAACGAACCGGAACTGCTGATTGCCGACGAACCCACTACCGCGCTTGACGTCACCGTGCAGCTGAAAATCCTCGAACTGCTGCGCGAATTGCAGCAGAAACTGGGCATGGCACTGCTGCTGATCAGTCACGATCTGAATCTGGTGCGTAAAATTGCCCACCGAGTATGTGTCATGTACCGCGGTAACGTCGTCGAAGAAAACGATTGCGCCACCTTGTTCAGCTCACCGCAGCATGAATATACCCGTCAGCTGTTGGCAGCCGACCCGCGCGGCGAACCGGTCCCCGTTGATCCGGACGCCCCGGAAATTCTGCGGACAGAGCAATTGCGGGTCTGGTTTCCGATCAGGAAAGGCGTGCTGCGGCGCACCGTGGATCACGTCAAGGCAGTGACCGACATCAGCTTTACCCTGCCCCGCGGGCAGACTCTGGGCATTGTCGGTGAAAGCGGCTCGGGCAAGACCACGCTGGGCATGGCCCTGCTCAGACTGATCGACAGCCAGGGCCTGATCGAATGCGACGGCACCCGGCTCGATGGTCTCAGCCAGCAGCAGGTTCGCCCACTGCGCCGTGAGTTTCAGGTGGTCTTTCAGGACCCGTATGGCAGTCTGAGCCCGCGCATGTCGGTAGGCCAGATCATCAGCGAGGGGCTGGAGATTCACCGTATCGGCACTGAGGCCGAGCGCGAACAGATGGTGATTCAGGCGCTGGAAGAAGTCGGCCTGGATCCGGAGACCCGCCACCGCTACCCGCACGAGTTCTCCGGCGGCCAGCGGCAGCGGATCTCGATTGCCCGGGCACTGGTGCTCAAGCCCAAGCTGATCCTGCTCGACGAACCAACGTCGGCACTGGATCGCACCGTGCAGGGCCAGGTGGTAGAACTGCTGCGCAGTCTGCAACAGAAGTACAATTTGACGTATTTGTTTATCAGTCACGACCTGGCAGTGGTCAAGGTTCTCAGCCATCAATTGATGGTGATCCGCCAGGGCGAAGTAGTCGAACAGGGACCGGCAGGTGAAATCTTCGCTTCACCGCAGCATGACTATACTCGTCAGCTGCTGGAAGCGGCCTTTGCCCTGCCGCAAACCGATAACAGGGCCGATACGGCCATGCACTAAACAGGAAAGTACTATGGGATTTCTCAGCGGAAAGCGCGTACTCATCGTTGGCGTTGCCAGCAAACTGTCCATTGCCTCCGGCATCGCCGCGGCCATGCACCGCGAGGGCGCCGAACTGGCCTTCACCTATCAGAACGAAAAGCTGAAAGGCCGGGTTGAAGAATTCGCTGCCGGCTGGGGCTCCGGTCCTGAGCTGTGCTTCCCCTGCGATGTCGCCGACGACGCCGAAATCGAGCAGGTATTCGTCGAGCTGGCCAAGAAGTGGGACGGCCTGGACTGCATCGTCCACTCCGTTGGCTTTGCCCCGGGCGATCAGCTGGATGGCAACTTTGCCGAAGTCACCACCCGCGAAGGCTTCCGCATCGCCCACGACATCAGTGCCTACAGCTTCGTCGCCCTGGCCAAGGCCGGCCGCGAACTGATGAAAGGCCGCAACGGCAGCCTGCTGACCCTGTCGTACCTCGGTGCCGAGCGCACCATGCCGAACTACAACGTGATGGGTATGGCCAAGGCCAGTCTGGAAGCTGGCGTTCGCTACCTGGCTACCAGCCTGGGCCCGGAAGGCACCCGCGTCAACGCGATCTCTGCCGGCCCGATCCGTACTCTGGCCGCCTCCGGCATCAAGAGCTTCCGCAAGATGCTGGCCCACAACGCTGCGCAAACGCCGCTGCGTCGCAACGTTACCATCGAGGAAGTCGGCAACGTCGGCGCCTTCCTCTGCTCCGACCTGGCCTCCGGCATATCCGGTGAAATCACCTACGTTGACGGTGGTTTCAACATCACCGCCATGGGTGGTCTGGAAGAGTAAGCCGCCGCTTTTTGCGGACAATAAAAAACCGGGCCCAACCAGCCCGGTTTTTTTGTGCCCTCAAGGCCCGTACCGCGTGGCCCCGATGGCGGACACGCTTCGCTTAGTCCGCCCTACCATACCGCCCCGCCCCGCACCGCACCGCACCGTAGGGCGGACTAAGCCAAAGGCGTGTCCGCCAGCCCCCGGCGCAGCTCAGTCGACCGAGGTCGCGCCGATCTTGTGGATCGACAGGTCGGCGCCCTGATATTCCTCTTCATCTGTCAGGCGCAACCCGGCTACCGCCTTGATCACGCCGTACACCAGCAGACCACCGGCAAAGGCGATGACCACACCGGCCAGCGAGCCAATCAGCTGCGACATGAAGCTCACGCCGCCCAGACCGCCCAGCGCTTCAGTGCCAAAGATACCGGCCGCCAGACCGCCCCACACACCGCACAGGCCGTGCAGCGGCCAGACACCCAGCACGTCATCGATCTTGAAGCGGTTCTGGGTCAGGATAAAGGTCCAGACAAACAGGCCACCAGCGACCGCACCGGTCGCCAGCGCGCCCAGCGGATGCATCAGGTCGGAGCCGGCACACACCGCCACCAGCCCTGCCAACGGGCCGTTATGAATAAAGCCCGGGTCGGCACGCCCCACCAGCAGCGCCACCAGGGTGCCACCGACCATCGCCATCAGTGAGTTGACTGCCACCAGACCGCTGATGCCCTCCAGCGTCTGCGCCGACATCACATTAAAGCCGAACCAGCCAATCGTCAGAATCCATGCGCCCAGTGCCAGAAACGGGATATTGGATGGCGGCATCGCCACCACATGACCACCGCGATAGCGGCCGTTACGCGCTCCCAGCAGCAATACCGCCCCCAGCGCAATCCAGCCGCCAACGGCGTGCACAACAACCGAGCCGGCAAAGTCGTGGAAGCCGGCACCAAACTGCGCTTCCAGCCAGCCCTGAAAGCCGTAGTTGCCATTCCAGACGATACCTTCAAAGAACGGATACACCACGCCAACGATAAGCAGCGAGGCGCACAGCTGAGGCGCAAACTTGGCCCGTTCGGCAATACCACCGGAGATGATCGCCGGAATGGCTGCGGCAAAGGTCATCAGAAAGAAGAACTTCACCAGCGCGTAACCGTTGTTCTGCGACAGGGTTGCCGCATCGGCAAAGAAGGTAGCCCCATAGGCAATCCAGTAGCCGACAAAGAAATAGGCAAGACACGAAATCGCGAAATCACTGATGATTTTCGACAGCGCGTTTACCTGATTCTTTTGCCGAACCGTACCTACCTCAAGAAACGCAAAACCGGCGTGCATGGCCAGAACCATGATCGCGCCCATCAGAATAAACAGGGTGTTTGCACCGTGGATCAGGGTTTCCACAGCACTGTTCAGGTTTTCCATTCAAGCAGCCTCTATCAAGTCAGAAAATGCACCCGTTGCGTGCGCATGCGAGATGGATGAACCGTTGTAGTGCAATCAAAAAGATTCCACACAAACCACCCTGATCGGCACGCATTCCGAGAAATCTGAAATAATTTTTATTTTTCAATTACTTGTATGCCAATCCTGACCGCCATTCGGCAAAACAGGCACCAAATTGATGCGGACGAACCAGCTCACTTCACCGTGATAGTGCAATCGCCATACCAAAGAGGCAGAATCATGCACTGAAAGCGTTCGACGGGTGCCCTGACACCCGAGAGCGCATGCCCGGCACACGCAGGCAGTCGCCTGCCGGTTGCTTGGCTACAATCTTGCATAAGTTCAGCGCCCGACGTTCCGACCCCCGGAGAAAGATGTGTTTACTGGACAGCCACTGCCTTACTTCCAACCCCTGATCGATACCGCCACCGGCCGCATTGCCGGTTATGAGGCGCTGGCGCGCCTGCGCGACGATGAGGGCAATATCAGCAGTGCCGGCCCACTGTTTACCGACCCTTCAGTCTCGCAGGCCGAGCTGCTGGAACTGGATCGCAACATCCGCAGGCAGGCGCTGGAACGCTTTCGCGATACCCCCGAAGGCTTTATCAGCCTGAATATTTCACCGGCCTGGGTCAGCCAGCTGCAGCCGGGCAAGCCACTGCCCAGCCTGCAGCTGCTTGAGGAGCTGGGGCTGCCAACAGACCAGATCGTTTTTGAAATCACCGAACTGCAGGGCAGCATCGAGCAGCTGCGTGATGTAGTGCAGCGCTACCGTGCCGCCGGCATACGCATTGCCATCGATGATTTTGGCGCGGGATATTCGATGCTCGACCGGGTGCTGGCACTGGAACCCGACATTCTCAAGCTGGATATCCAGCTGTTCCGCCAGGCGGCAGCGGGCAACAGCAACAGCGGCGACTTTGTACGCGCGCTGGCACTGATGGCGGAAAAGAGTGGCTGCTGGATCATCGCCGAGGGCGTGGAAACCGAACAGGAGCTGCACTTTGCACTGGAGTGCGGCGCGCGTTACGTGCAGGGCTATCTGTTCGGCCGCCCGGAGGAGAACTTCCTGCCCAGCGACGCCGTGCAGAAGCAATTCTCAATCATGCGCGATCATTACGTACGGGCCAAACTGGCCGAACGGGAGAAGCTGGCGACCCTGCGCAGCTCGCTGGCAGAGCTGTTTGCCGAACTGCGCCAGTGGCTGGCCCGCGGCGCACAACCGGCGCACCTGCCGGACCCGCGCAACTACCCATGGCTGCTGCGCTGCTTTCTGTGCGATGCCGAAGGCACCCAGATTTCGCCGAACTTCGAATGGCGTGGTGACGCCTGGCACACCGACCCGCGCTATCTGGACCATAACTGGTCCTGGCGGCCGTACTTCTATCAGATTCTCGCCGAGGCCGGAGAGGACAGCCGGGTCATCCTGTCGAACCGCTACCGCGATGCCACCACCAATCAGTACTGCATGACCTCGGGCCTGTTCATCGACGACAGCCGGCACCTGTTGCTGGTCGACATCGACGCGTCATTCCTCTGATCAGCGCCGCTCGCGCGGCAAACTGATGCTGACCAGCAGGCCGCCTTCGGGCGCCTGCTCGAGTGACAGTGTGCCGCCGTAGGCGGCAACCAGATCTCGCACAATGGCCAGCCCCAGGCCGTGACCCGGGGTCTGCTGATCAAGCCGCAGGCCGCGACTCAAAACCTGATCACGCGCATCACGATCAATACCGGGGCCGTCGTCTGCCACCTCAACGCAGAGGTGCTGGGCGTCCAGGCGCCAACTTAGCCTGACCCGGGCCCGCGCCCATTTGCAGGCGTTATCCAGCAGATTGCCGAGCAACTCGAGCATGTCTTCCCGGTCAAACGGCCAGCGCGTGTCCGACGCGCCGTCCAGCCTGATCTCGGGCACCGCCGGATACAGACTGGCCAGCGTCTGCACCAGCGCCGGCAGATCGGTCGCAGGATCAAAGCGCTGTGCCCGCGACTGATCTGTTGCCAGTCTGGCACGCTGCAGCGTGCGCTCCAGCTGGTTACGCATGGCCTGCAGCTGCGCCTGCAACTCGGTCAGTTGCTCCGCAGGCAAACTCGGTGCGAGGGCATCAAGCCGGCTCTCGATCACCGCCAGCGGTGTTTTCAGGGCGTGCCCCAGGTCGCCGGCACTGTTGCGCGCACGCAGCAGCAGCGCCTCGATCTGCGCCCCAAGATGATTGATTTCTGCCACCAGCGGCTGCAACTCCTGCGGCACCTGCTCGCTCAGATGCAGGCGTTCACCGCTGCGCCATTCGGCCAGTTCCTGCTGTACCCGCCGCAGCGGCAGCAGCGAGCGCCGCAGCAGCCACTGCTGGATCAATACCGCCAGCAGCGTCACCAGCACAGCCAGAGCACTGATCAAGATGCTGGCCCGCCGAAACTCGGTCATCAACGGCTGATAATCGAGCGCCACGCTGATGGTCACCGGCTCCCCCGCCTTGCGGTATTCACCAGACCACACCAACAGCTCCTGCCCCTGCGGGCCGGGCAGAAGACCGCTCTGCAAGCCATCCCCCGGCAGCGGCAGACGATGATCCCAGAGCGAACGCGAACGCCATTTCTCACGCCCCTGAACCACGAAATAGCGCCCGGAATACGGCCTGCGGTAATCCGGATCAATCTTGTCCAGATCCAGAAACAGGCCGTCGGGGCCAACCGTCAGCGCCGCCAGCAGGCTGTCGGTTTCGCGCTGCAGCAGCAGAGTCAGGTAATTGCGCTGGGCGCGGTCATAGAGCCAGACACTGCCCTGCACGATCAGCAGCACACTGCACAACAGCAGCGGTACCAGCGTGGCCGCCAGCCTGCGGCTGATTGACCTCATTCGCCGCGCCCGACCAGTACATAGCCCTGGCCACGGCGCGTTTCGATCGCTTCGCGACCCAGCTTGCGGCGCAGATGATTGATCAGTACCTCGATCACATTGGAGTCGCGCTCATCCTCGTAATCATACAGGTGCTCGGCCAGTTGCGTCTTCGACAGCACCTTGCCCGGATTGAGCATGAAGTAGCGCAACAGTTTGAACTCGCTGGCAGACAGGCTGAGCGGTTCGGCATCTCCGACCCGCACCTGCTGCTGCGCCTCGTCCAGCTGCAACCCGGCGACGCTGAGCAGGGCCTGGGGCACCCGACCGTGGGCGCGGCGCAGCAACGCCTGTACCCGCAGCAGCAGTTCCTCGTTGTGAAAGGGTTTGGTCAGATAATCGTCGGCCCCGGCCTGCAGCCCCTCGACCCGCTCGGTCCAGCGGCTGCGCGCGGTCAGAATCAGTACCGGCAGGCCACTGCCGGCTGCACGCCAGCGCTGCAGCACCTCCAGCCCGTCCATACCGGGCAGGCCAAGATCAAGAATGGCAAGGTCGTAAGGCTCCTGCTCGCCCAGCACCACGGCATCGCGGCCATCGGTACGCCAGTCCACCGCATACCCGGCGCGTTTCAGCACGCTGCACAGGCTATCGGCCAGCGCCACATTGTCTTCCACCAGCAGCAGGCGCATCAGTCGTCCTCTTCCGCATCCAGCAGCTCGCCGCTGACAGCATCGTATTCCAGCTCCATGACCCGGCGATCACGGGTCACCAGCTCCAGTTCATAGATATAACGCCCGTCGTCAAGCTCCAGCTCGGCTTCCAGAAAACGGCCGGGGAACCGCGTCAGCGCGTCTTCGATAAACACCGGCAGGGGCAGGATGCGCCCCTGCTCGGTTAGTGCCAGTGCCTCGTCCTGACTGAGGTCGTGAGCTGCCGCCACCCCTGGCAGCAGCACCAGCGCACCCAGCAACAGGGCCGGCAGAGGACTGCGCGACCGATCAGTCGTCGCGGCGGTGTTCGAGCACATCACCATTGGACGCATCCAGGTCAATATCCCACTCCTGCCCCTGGGCGTCGCGGATTTCGACTTCATAGACATAACGGCCATAGTGCTTGTCCAGGTCAGTGTCGGTGATGGTGCCGGGTTGCACCGCCAATGCCTTTTCGTTCAGGCTTTCCAGGGATTGAATGGTACCCTGTTCCACCAGCCCGTTGACTTCATCCATGCGAACATCGTCGTCGGCCAGCAGTGCAGAACTGCCCAGCGTCAGGATTGCAGAACAGGAAAGAGCGAGAATGTGTTTGTACATGTTGGATTCCTCCGTTGCGTTTAGACAGTCTCAGACTATAGCGCCGAGCTGAAACCAACCTTAAAATTGGCCGCGCACTCCAAGGGACCCCTTACCGCATGACAGCTATCCAGGTTCGCGCTCCGGCATTGACGCTGCGAGCAGGGCATCGCGCCATTGAGCATATCCGCAACAACGGGTTACAGCCAGCCGACGTCCATATGATCCCCGGTGCGGCTGGCGGTCCCAAGGCGCTGGGCATTCAGGGGCTCGACCTGGCCCTGTTCGGCGAGTGGCTGCCACGCGCGCCCCAGCCGCGCAGCCTGATCGGCGCCTCGATCGGCAGTTGGCGCTTCGCCAGTGCCTGCATGCCTGACCCGGTGCACACCCTGCGCCAGCTGGGCGAACTCTATACCGCCATGCGCTTCCCCAAGGGAGTGACCATCCAGACCATCAGCGCCGCCTGCGGCCAGATGATCGACGAGCTGCTGCAGGGGCAGTTTGAGGCCATCCTCAGCAACCCCAACTACCGTCTCAATATCGTCGTGGTGAAAAGCCGCGGGCTGCTGAGGCATGACTCACGCGCGCGTCTGGCGCTGGGCCTCGGAGGCGTCATCGGCGCCAACCTGCTGGGCCGCCGCCATCTGGGACGCTTTTTCGAGCGCGTCATTCTGCACGATCCGCGGCAATTGCCGGAGCTGGAAGAACTGCACGACTTCACCAGCGCGCACGTGGAGCTGACGCCGCAGAATCTGCGCTCGGCCCTGCTGGCCTCAGGCTCGATCCCCATGGTCATGGAAGCCGTACGCGACATACCCGGCGCCGCGCCCGGTGTTTACCGCGACGGCGGCCTGCTGGATTACCACCTCGACTTGCCCTACACCGCCCCCGGCGTGATCCTCTACCCGCACTTTATTGATCGGGTGGTGCCCGGCTGGTTCGACAAGACCATTCCCTGGCGCAAGCACAACGCAGAACAACTGCGCGACGTACTGCTGCTGGCACCCTCGCCCGAGTATCTTGAGCGCCTGCCGCATCGCAAGCTGCCCGACCGCAAGGACTTCAACCGCTACGTCTATGACAACGACGGCCGTGAAGCCTACTGGCGCAAGGCGATGAGCGAGAGCCAGCGCCTCGGCGATGAATTTCTCGAGCTGGCCGACTCCGGCCGCCTGATCGACCGCATCAAACCGCTGTGAGCGAGCAACACGAGGCACTGCCCTGCCCGCTCTGCGGCGCCGCAAGCCACTGGCTGCTGGATGATCGCAAGCGCAGCTACTGGCAGTGCGAGCAATGCCTGATGGTTCATGTACCGGCCCGCTGGCAGCTGACCACCGAGCAGGAAAAGGCCGAGTACGACCGCCACGAAAACCACCCGGATGATCCGGGCTATCGGCGCTTCCTCTCACGCCTGGCAGCGCCCCTGCTGGCGCGCCTGCCAGCCGCCGGCAGCGGCCTGGATTTCGGCTGCGGCCCGGGGCCGGCGCTGGCCATGATGCTGCGCGAACACGGCCATCAGGTTGCCCTGCACGATCTCTACTATCACCCCAACCCCGACGCCCTGCGCCAGCAATGGGATTTCATCACCGCAACCGAGGTGGTCGAGCATCTGGCCGCCCCGCGTGAGGTGCTTGAGCAGCTGTGGCAGTGCCTGAAACCGGGCGGCTGGCTCGGCCTGATGACCAAGCGGGTTATCAGTCCGGAGGCCTTCAGCCGCTGGCACTACAAGAGCGATCCGACCCACATCAGCTTTTTCAGCGAACAGAGCTTCCGCTGGCTGGCGGCAAAATGGCAGGCAGAGCTGGAACTGATCGGTGCCGATGTCGCGCTGCTGCGCAAGCCAGAGCTCAGCGCCGACTGAAACGCGCGGCAAAACCCGGCGGATCAGCCACAAACGACTGGATGCAACGCTGACAGATGCAGGCCCGGTTGCGCTGCGCCTCAGGCACCAGTGCCAGCAGCCCTTGCGGTACCGTCAGCGCAAAGCACCAGCAGCTGCCGCTGTCAGCGGCGCAGGCATTGCTGCCGGCACAGAACGGACACCGCGTGGAGTCTGGCGGAGGGTTCGCCATGCGTGACTCAGAGACTGCCCAATACCCGGCGCGCGCCCTTGAAGCTGCGCTGCCAGAAGGAGGATTCGAGTTCGTCCACACGCACCACGCCACCGGTGCTGGGCGCATGCAGAAAACGCCCATCGCCGATGTAGATACCCGCATGGTTCACCCGCCCGCCATTCATCGCAAACAGCACCAGATCACCCGGCGCGAGCGAGTTTTCCGGGGGTCTGGATACATTCATGTTGTAGAGGTCCGAGGTGGTGCGCGGCAGACTTACACCCGCAGCTTCGCGGTAGACGTACTGAATCAGGCCGCTGCAGTCGAATCCGGTTGCCGGCGAACTGCCGCCCCAGCGGTAGGGAGTGCCAACCAGACTGAACGCCTGGAACACCACATCGTGACGCTTGAGTTCATAGTCGGGGATGGACTCAACCGGGCTCGGCACGCTCACGGTAACCGGCGCCGGCGGGGCACTGGAGCAGCCTGCCAGCAGGGCAGCAATCAGCAATGTCAGCAGTCCAGCGAGCCGCATCCGGCCACCTCCAGCACAGGGGTTCTGATCAAAAAATGCACCGGGATCGGCGCGAGGTCAAGAATTTACTTTAACTTCATGTGCCAAGCGAGCAGCTTTTATGGAGATTCAGTGATTTACCGTGAGCGCCAGCATCATCGATAGCTGACACAGCGGTCGGCCGCTCTCGGCGTGCCACTGATTGAAGGCGGTCTGCACTGCGACCTGATCGCGCTGACTGGTCGGCGCCTTGTCGATGATGCCCTGCGCCTTCAGCGCGGCAACCACGTCATCGGTGGCGACCCAGGTATCCTTGCCAACCATGCGCAGCAGCCGCGGTGCCGACAGCCCGCCCAGTTGGGCGCCGCGCTTGGCCAGCAACCGCCAGAGCCCGATGATATCGTCTACCGGCCAATCAGCGATCAGATTGCCCACAGAGCCGTATTCGGCACGCAGATCCAGCACCAGCTGGGCATTGCGCGGCACACTGCGCAGCTTGCCCAGGTGGCGAATGATCCGGGTGTCGGCCATCAGCCGCTCCAGGTGCTCGGCGCTCATCAGCACCACCTTCTCCGGATCAAAGCCAAAGAACACCTCTTCAAAGGCCGGCCACTTGGCATCCACCACACTGTGCTTGAGGCCGGCGCGGAACACCCGCAGAGCGATCATCGACAGATAGCGGTCGTCGCTGATCACGCGTAACTGCTCGGCACTCCTGACCTGAGGCAGGCGCGCTTCAAGTGCAGCAGCCGATCCGAAGCGGTTGAGACAGTACTCGTGCAGCCAGCGGTAATCCTGCATCGGCAACTCCCGGGCTCAGAGGTTCATTACGCTCAGAACGCGCGAGGCAGCCTGCTCGTCGATACGCAGACTGGCAAAATCGAACAACGCGGTGTCGGCCAACTGCGAGGGCTGGACGTTTTTCAGCGCCCGGAAGATATTCTCCACCCGCCCCGGGTTGGCCTTCTCCCAGCCCTGCAGCATTTCCTTGACTACCTTGCGCTGCAGGTTCTCCTGCGAGCCACACAGGTTACACGGGATGATCGGGAAGTTTTGCAACGTGGCATACGCTTCGATATCCACTTCGTTGCAGTAGGACAGCGGGCGAATCACCACGTTGCGGCCATCGTCGGAGCGCAGTTTGGGCGGCATCGCCTTGAGGTTGCCGCCGAAGAACATGTTGAGGAAGAAGGTCTCAACGATGTCGTCACGATGGTGACCCAGTGCCATCTTGGTCGCACCGATCTCGTCGGCGAAGGTATACAGGTTGCCGCGGCGCAGGCGCGAGCATAGCGAACAGGTCGTCTTACCCTCCGGAATCTTCTCCTTGACGATCGAATAGGTGTCGCGCTCAAGGATGTGATACGGCACGCCAATGCTCTCGAGGTAGGCCGGCAGCACCTCTTCCGGAAAGCCCGGCTGCTTCTGGTCCATATTGACCGCCACCAGCTCGAACTTGATCGGCGCCACCTTCTGCAGGTAGAGCAGCATGTCGAGCATGGTGTAGCTGTCCTTGCCGCCGGACAGGCAGACCATCACCTTGTCGCCGTCTTCGATCATGTTGTAATCGGTCACTGCCTCGGCAGTCAGACGACGCAGACGTTTCTGCAGCTTGTTCTGGTTAACGCTCAGGTGGCTCATGGACGGGGTACCGGCTCGGCAAAAACGGGCATTCTACTGAAATCTGCTGTACATAAAAACAACAACCCCCGTCAGCAGTGCTGACGGGGGTTGTTGCTGGCTCAGGCAGGCCGGGAATGACGCCGAGGGGTCCCCAAACCACTCAGCGAAGATAAACGGGACCGACGCCGAATCCCCAGAAGATGACCGAGGTCGCAATCATCGCAACCAGCACCACCAGACCCACGGCAAGCACGGAGCTGGAGAACAGGAAGCCCTCGTCACTGGGGATGTCCATAAAGATCGGAATGCCCTGATACAGCAGGTACACCGTGTAGGAGATCGCTGCCGTGCCCACCAGCATGCCCAGCCAGAGGCTTGGATACAGCGCGGCAAGGCCGGCAATAAACAGCGGCGTGGCGGTGTAGGCGGCGAAGATCACGCAATCGTTGAAGGTTGGATTGGCATCATAGGTGCGCGCCATCCAGTGAATGAAGGCGCCCATCACGGCAACGCCGGCCAGCATGGCGATATAGGACAGCACCGTCATCTGCAGGGCACTGGCCTGCGTCAGCTTGACCGGGTCCTCCGTGCCTATCGTCCAGCCCACCTGGGTGGTGCCGATATAGGCCGAAATGACCGGAATGGCGGCAAGCACAAGCACATGGGTGAGATACATGTGGCCAATGCTTTCGTCTTCGCCCTTGATTTCCTTCCATTCCTCATCGGGATGAGTGAATAGCCCCAGTACGTGATGGATCATGGTCTGACCTCCTGGTTATTATTCGGCTCCGCACGACAACAGCCGACAGAGCAAGCGGACTGCGGGGTTACCCGCGCCCTGCATTGACTATAGCCAAAAAGAAAATGAAGTAAGGTGGTTTGCTTAGAGAGATTGGCGACTTCAGCTTTTGCCGTAATAGCGTTGCAGAATTAGCATGGCCTGGTTGATTTCCTGCGCGCGGGCGGTGCTGCCACCCCGGTCAGGGTGATGAACGCTGAGCATGCGTCGGTACTGCCGCCGGCACGCCACGGCGTCGGCGCCCGGCTCCAGCCCCAGCACGGCCAGCGCGGCATCCACCTCTGGCGCGGAAACCGGCGCGCGGCGACGCCAGAAGCTGTCGATCAGCTGTTCCACATCGTCCCGGTTGGTCGTACGCCACTGCGCCCAGTCGAGGTAATAACGCCGCAGTGGGTCATCGACCTGCAGCGCCTCAGTGCCGGAGGCGCGTGGCTGAACCTGAATATTCAGGGCATGGATCTGCAGCGTCAGGCCGTCGTCACCCAGCTGGTCGGCCAACTGATAAAGCTGGTGAAACAGCAGAAAGTGCACCCGAAACAACTGCAACGGGTCGCGCAGCACTCCCGGTTCGGCAAACAGTGAATCAGGAAAGCGCTCGGCCAGTGCCTGCAACAGGGCATATTCGCTCAGCCCTGCCGGATGGCCGTGCAGCAGTTGCAGCAGGCCCTCATCAAAGGCGTCGGGGAGCAGCATGTCGGGTTGCACATCAATCATGTGCCCTAGTGTAACAGAGCCGCCACATACCCTCCCCTCCACGCCTGTCATCACTCTGCCATCAGACTGACAACCCCATGTCATCGCCTGTGTGTATCACTGTCATCCTTCGTGAACCCAGTACAGGCAACAGACAATGAAAAAATGGATGATGGCTGCGACCAGCGCGGCCCTGCTGGCCACCCTGGCCGGCTGCAAGAGCAGCAGCAGCGACGATAACGATGCCCCCGAGGTGGTCACACCCGACAGCATCACGCTGAATTATCTCGGCCGCTACAGTGCCAACATCTTCGGCGCCAGCGCCGCTGAAATTCCGGCCTTCGATCCGGTCAACCAGCGCATCTTCATCGTCAATGCGCAAAAGGGTGCCGTCGATGTGCTCAACGCTGCCGACCCGGCCAACCCGGTGCTGCTGCAGGAGTTGACAGTCGAATCCATCACCGAAGGCGCCGTGGTCAACAGCATCGCCTACAAGGGTGGCTATCTGGCCGTGGCCGTCGAAGCACCCACCAAAACCGACAACGGCTGGGTCGCCCTGTTCGACGCTACCAGCCTGGAAATGCTTGGCTATGAGCAGGTCGGGGCCCAGCCGGACATGGTCACCTTTACCCCGGATGGCGAGTATGTGCTGACCGCCAACGAAGGCGAGCCGAGCACCGACTATCAGATCGACCCGGTAGGCTCGATCAGCATTCTGGGCGTCTCGGAAGGTCAGCTCGTTGAGGTTCGCACAGCCGGATTCAGTGCCTTCAACACCCAGGCCGATGCGCTGCGCAGCGCCGGCGTGCGGATCTACGGCCCGAATGCCAGCGTCGAGCAGGATCTGGAGCCGGAATACATTGCCATCTCCAGCGACAGCGGCACTGCCTGGGTATCGCTGCAGGAGAACAATGCGCTGGCCAAGGTCGACATCGCCACGGCCACTGTCACCGATATCCTGCCGCTGGGCTACAAGGATCACGGCACCGCAGGCAATGGTCTGGACGTCAGTGATTCCGACGACGCCATCAACATCGACACCTGGCCGGGCGTACTCGGCATGTACCAGCCAGACAGCATCGCCGCCTACGAGGTCGACGGCGAAACCCTGCTGGTCACCGCCAACGAGGGCGACTCCCGCGCCTGGGGTGAAGACGACCAGGCTTACTGGGATGGCGATGCCAGCAAGGGCTTTGTTGAAGAATTCCGCGTCAAGCATCTGGTTCACGTCAGCGGCTTCGACCGCCGTGCCGGCGACGACCTGCCGCCGCAGCTGCGCGACCTGGCCGCCGGCGCCCTGCTCAACCCGACCACCTTCGCCTACTGTGGCGCGACCGCTGCCGATCCGGGTGACTGCCGCGCCGATGAAAACCTCGGCCGCCTGACCGTGGCCTGGACCGACGGCTACCGCAAGGACGCCAACGGCGATCCGGTGCTGTTCGACGCGTCTGGCAACCAGAACCTCGCCGGTGACCGGCTGATGTACGACAACCTCTATGCCTACGGCGCCCGCTCGTTCTCGATCCGTGACGGCGAGGGCCAACTGGTGTGGGATTCCGGCGACCAGCTCGAGCAGTATTTCGCCAGTGATGCGTGCATGCTCGGCGCCAACCGCACCATTCCGTGCAGCGACTATTTCAACGCCACCCATGATGAAGGCGATACCTTCGACAACCGCAGCGACAACAAAGGGCCGGAACCGGAAGGCGTGACCGTCGGCCAGCTTGGCAACAAGACCTTTGCCTTCATCGGTCTGGAGCGCATTGGCGGTGTCATGGCCTGGGACATCACCGACCCGACCGCTCCGGTGCTGGTGGATTACCTCAACACCCGCGAAGACTGGACCACCGCAGACCCGTCCACCGTGCTGGCGACATCCGGTGACCTGGGTCCGGAAGGTCTGGTATTCATTGCCCCGGAAGATTCGCCCAACGGCGAGGCGCTGCTGGTCATCGGCAACGAGGTCAGCGGCACCACTGCGGTGTATCAGATCAATCAGATCGTGAACTGATCAGCACCTGACCACACTTGCCGACCGGGTTCCCGGTCGGCAAGCCCCGCCTCAGGCAACCTCCCCCACCTCGTCAGCCTCCAGCGCGCTCGCAGCCTCACGGCGCTGGCGCACCGCCTGCAGAAACTCATCGCCCCAACGGCGAATGTCGTTGTACTGCACCACGCCAAACAATTCGCGCAAGCGTGCCAGCCGCTCGGCCTTGCCCAGCGTCAGGCCGATGTAGAGGGTGTCGCGCAGGTCATGGGGATCATGCGGATTGGTCAGCAGCGCCCCGTGCAGCTCGGCCGCCGCGCCGGCAAACTCCGACAGCACCAGCACCCCACTGCCCTGGCACAGCCCCTGGGTTGCGACATATTCCTTGGCGACCAGATTCAGGCCGTCGCGCAGCGGGGTAATCCACATCACATCGGCCATCAGGTAATAGGCCACCAGATCCTCAAACGGCACCGCGCGATAGAAGAACTGCACCGGCGTCCAGCCGACCTTCGAGAAGCGCCCGTTGATACGCCCGACCGCCTGCTCGATCTGGCTGATCAGCTCGTCATAGACCGTCATCTCCCGGGCGGCCGGCACGCAGATGGTAATCAGCGTGACCTTGCCGATCAGCTCCGGGTGGGCATCCAGCAGCGCTTCAAAGGCCAGCAGCTTGGCATAGGTGCCCTTGGTGTAATCCAGCCGCTCGACCGACAGCACCACCCGCACCCCCTGCAGTTGCTCACGCAGCTCGCCGATCAGCTGCTGGCAGTGATCGCTGTCGATCACATTCTGCACCCGGCCGATATCCAGTCCGACTGGATGCGCGCCCAGACCGATCTCGCGGCCGTGCACACTGATGCAACTGGTCATGCGGTCCAGCCCGACGGCGCAGCCGTAGGTCAGATAGCGCGGCGCGCAGCCCTTTTCCTCCAGCACCTCCAGCGGCGCGACGCCGCGGGCCACGTCGACAAAGTTCTCGGCCTGACGCGGTATGTGAAAGCCGATGTAATCGCACTGCAGCAGGCTGCCGATGATCTCGCGCCGCCACGGCAGCACGTTGAATACGTCAGCCGACGGGAAGTAGGTATGGTGAAAGAAGGCGATATTCAGGTCCGGCCGCAGCGAGCGCAGAAACGCCGGCACCATCCACAGGTTGTAGTCGTGCAGCCAGACTACCGCGCCCTCAGCCGCCTCTGCCGCAGTGCGCTCGGCAAACAGCCGGTTCACCTTGAGGAACACCGCCCAGTCCTCCTCGCGGAACACCGCCCGCTCCCAGAAGGTATGCAGGGTGGGCCAGAACGCCTCCTTGGAAAAGCGCTTGTAAAACACGTCGACATCGTCCTTGGTCAGAGCAACCCGCGCCGCCACCAGATTGGGGTAACGCTCGGCATCCACCTTGGTGTGCACCTCGAAGGCCTCGCGCTGACGCGGGTCGTGAATCGACCAGGCCACCCAGGAGCCGGGCTGGTCGCCACCGAAAAAACTCAGCAGGGTTGGCAGGATGCCGTTGGGCGATGTGGGCGGACGGCGCACCAGCTTACCGTCCTCGATCACTTCCTCGTAAGGCAAGCGGTGATACACCATCACCAGGTCCGCCTTGCCCTTGATCTGCAGATCACGCAGCTCGGAATCCACACCGAGCGGGCCAAGAAAGCCGAAGTGCGAAACCGCCTCCAGAATCCCGCCGCAGCCGCTCAGGCGCGCATGCAGCACCTTGGCCCGATCAGCGGTGGCGTCCAGCAGCCCCTGCTCCGATTCGCCCACGCACACGCCCATGAAGCCCTGCTCGTACATGGACAGGTCATTCAGGGTGTCGCCGGCTACCAGCACCCGGTCCATCGACTCACCCAGATGCTCAACCAGCCGACGCAGCGTCGAGCCCTTGTTTACCCCCTTGGGCAGGCAGTCCAGATACATGCCGGCGGAAAACAGCAGATCACAGCCCAGCTCATCCGCTGCCTTGTGTACCCGCTCGGTCACCGCACCCGGTTCGCAGAACCAGGAGCAGCGGCGCTGCTGGGGTACTTCCTGACGTTCCAGTCCGGGGAAGCCGGCCATCCGCTGGGCAACCACCTGCTCGCCCGGCCAGCGCTGCTCGATGTCGCTCTGCACCGGGTAGACCGGCTGCAGGGTTTCGCCATCAACCAGGGTCGCACCCACATCACAGATGATGTAGTCCGGTCGCGGAATGGCCGGATCGGAAAGCAATGGCACCACTACCTCCAACCCCCGTCCCGTCACGAACACCAGGGTGATACCGGGGTGTGCGTTGATCAGTTGATACAGGCGCTGCCGGTTGTCCGGATCGCCTGCCAGAAAGGTTCCATCAAGGTCGGTTGCCAACATCATGGGCGTGATCTCCATCTTGCTGCTCGAATTCATCGCGGGCGGTCTCCCGACCGTCCGCCGCGTGATTGCTGCCTGCCAACTCGTCACCGCTTGCCTCTTCCAGCATCATTTCCAGTACCGCGGTCGAGGTGCGCACCATCGGGACCTGATGCGCCGCGCCATCGACAATCCGGTCATCGCCCAGTCGCAGATGACGCAGGGCATAGACGGCAATCAGTGAGAACATCAGGGCAAAAAACAGCGGCAACGCCGATGCAGCCGTAATCCCCATCAAGGCACCGGCCAGCGCCGGGCCAACCGCGGCCCCCAGGCCATGCAGCATCAGCAACGCCGCATTGCCCGAGAGAATATCTTCCTGGTGTAAGTGATCGATCAGATGCGCCACCACCGCCGGATACACCGAGAAGGCACCCGCGCCGAAAATCGCCGCAGCCACCAGCAACCACAGACCGAACGGGCCGAGCAACGCCATCAGCACTCCACCTGCCGCCGCCAAACCGGCGATGATCACCAGTGCCCGGCGCCGGTCGATACTGTCGGACAGGCGCCCCATCGGCCACTGGGCCAATGCGCCAGCAAGGATCACCAACGACACAAAGCCGGCGATCTGCGCGGTATCCATTTCCATGCGCGCGGCATAGACCGCCCCCAGCCCCCAGAATCCGCCCATGCCAAGGCCCGACAGCACCGCGCCGGCACAGGCCACCGGCGCCGCCTGCCAGAGCCTGGCGATCTTCAGTGGCGGGGTATCGTCAATCACCGGTTGCGGCAGGCGGGTGGCCGACACCGGCATCACCGCGAGTACGATGAAGGTCGCGGCTACGGCAAACAGGGTAAAGGTCAGCGGGCTGTCCCAGTTCAGCATCTGCTGGGCCAGCGCCAGCGCGCCGAGGTTGACTGCCATATAGCAGGCAAACACCTGGCCGCGGCGCTCGGGCGGCGCCTGGGTGTTGAGCCAGCTTTCGATCACGGTATAGATGCCCACCAGCGCCACGCCGGTGATCACCCGCAGCAGCAGCCACAGGCCAGGTTGAATCCACAGCAGATGAATGAGTACACAGGCCGCTTCGGCAGCAGCGAGAAAGGTGAAGGCGCGCACATGCCCCATGCGCCGAATGAGCCGTGGGCACAGCCAGGTGCCGAGGATGAAACCGGCAAAGTAGGCCGAGCCGAGTAAACCCAGGGTCTGATCACTAAACTGCTCGGCACTGCCCCGCAAGGCCAGCAGGGTATTGAGCAGTCCGGTGCCCAGCAGCAGCAACGCAATGCCGCAGAGCAGTGCCGCGATGGGCAACAAAAGCCTGATCATGGAGCCGCGTCTCCCAAACGGTGGATCGGTTCCAGGCAGGTAGGGGGTGCAAATGGGGGTCTTGGTGACCCACGGATATTTGTATTCAGCTGTAAACACCCTACCCCATCAGGTCCGCGATGACCAGCGCATGACCGGAAGCGGTCATGGCCGGTTTGCGCGGCGGAGCCGTCGGGTTACACTCGCCGAAAGGTTCCTCGCAGAGACACAGACTTCCGCATGGCCACACTCAAAGATCACGCCCGCACACTGTGCGCTCCCCTGCTCGCCCCGCTGGAACGCGGCGACGAGCCATTCCACTACGCGCCCAAAAGTCGCCTGATTCTGGTCATCATGTGCGCCCTGTTTCTGACCATCGCCATCGGCCTGGCGGTCTTGCTGCCCTCCGGCAGCGATCCGTTCTTCCTGCTGCCGGTCGCCGTGTTCGGCCTGATCGGCCTGGCAGGTATGCTGATTGCCTGGTTGGGCAGCGACCGCGCCGTGTCGCGGCTGTGGAACAGCCGGCAAGGGTGAGCGCCATGCCTCGCAAACAGTTACTGATCGTCGCCCACGCGCCGTCGCCGAATACCCGGCGTCTGGCCGAAGCGGCGCTGCGCGGCGCCAGCCATGCCGATATCGAGCAGGTAGACGCGCGCTGGGTGCCGCCGCTGGAGGCGCAACCTGCCGACGTGCTGGCGGCCGATGCCATTCTGCTCGGCACCACGGAAAACCTCGGCTACATGAGCGGCGCCCTCAAGGACTTTTTCGACCGCTGCTATTACCCGGTGCTGGAGGAAAAACAGGGGCTGCCCTGCGCGCTCTATATCCGTGCCGGTATGGATGGCACCGGCACTCGCCGCGCTGTCGAGTCGATCGTCACCGGGCTGCGCTGGAATTGGGTGCAGGAACCACTGACCCTGCGCGGCGACTGGCAGGACGCATTTGAGCAGCAGGTAAAAGAATTGGGGCTGTATCTGGCTGCCGGTCTCGACAACGGGGTGTTCTGAGTCGATGGACCGTGTAATCGCCCGCACCGAGGAGTGCTACCGGCTGGCAGAGCAGCACTTTCGCCGCCGTTTTCCGCGCCCCGATATTGAGCTGGATCTGCGTGGCCAGCGCGCAGGGGTTGCCTATCTGGATCGCAACCTGCTGCGGTTCAACGGCCGCATGTACCGCGAGAACCAGGAGCACTTCCTGCAGCACACCGTGGCGCACGAGGTCGCTCACCTGATTGCCCATCAACTGTACGGGCATCGTATTCGCCCGCACGGCCGGGAGTGGCAGGGCCTGATGACCGGGTTGTATGGTCTGCCCGCCAACCGCTGCCACAGCTACGCAGTGCCGACCCGACGGGTCACCCGTTACCTGTACCGCTGCGCCTGCCCGGACCCGATGCCCTTTACGGCGCAACGCCATGCCCGGGTTGCCCGCGGCTCGCGTTATCTGTGTCGCCGTTGCGGCAGCCAGCTGCAGTTTACCGGCAGTCGGCAGCAGGGATAGCGTCTTCGGCTCTGCGCAGCACTTCCACATAGGGGCGCAGGCTGTACCCGAGCTGCGGCTCCAGGCTATCTGCCCAGCGGCGCATCGTATCCTGATCCAGCGGTAACTCGCCGGCCTGCGGAATGAACAGCACGATATTGCCCTCCTCGACTTCCACCTGCAGATAGCGATCACCAAACAGCTTCTGCAACCGCTCTGCCGCGTAGGGCTGCCCGGTATGGCCCAACTGCCACTGGTTCACCACCATCAGCCCGCCCGGGCGCAGCGCCGCATGGCACTGTTCGAGAAAGTCCATACGCAATTGCAGGGCGGTGATCCCGCCCTCCATGTACAGGTCGAGCAGCACCAGGTCGGCACTGGCCTGCTCGCGCTCAATGACCTTCTCGGCGCTGTCGATCAGCACGGTCAGTCGCGGATCATCCGGCAGGCCGAACCAGCGCCGGGCTACCTCCACCACACCGGGGCGCAGCTCCACGGCCGTGATCTGCTGCGGTTGCAGATGGGTCAGCACCGCGCTGACCAGCGAGCCGCCACCGAGGCCCAGCGCCAGCACCCGCTGGGTATCCTCCAGCCAGTAGCCGGCCAGCAGCATGGCGCGGGTGTAGTCGTACTCCAGCCAGGCCGGATTGCCGATCAGCCCGCAGCTTTGCTCGGTCTGCTCGCCAAAGAACAGATAGCGCAGCTCGCCAAGCTCGGTCACCCGGATCAGCCCGAAATCATCGCGCAGGCGCTCGACCTCCCGCTCCTGCTCGCCACGCGGGCGCAACCCGAGCCATGCACCGAGCTGTCTGATGCGCTGCAAAATCGTCATGTCGTGCTGGTTGACCTCTATTCTGTCTGAAATGTGGGGGCGCGGCGGACACGCTACGCTTAGTCCGCCCTACGTATTATCACCGCCGTGACCCAGCATCGTCATCGACTGCTTCGCCAAGCCCTGCGACAGGCCACCGGGGTTGAGCGGCGGACACGCTGCGCCTGGTCCACCCGACGCATTATCCCCGCCTTGGCACGGCGTCGTCATCGGCTACTTCGCCAGGCCCTGCGACAATTCGCCTGCAGGGTGGTCTACGCATAGCGTTGGCCACCGGGGCTGAACGGCGGACACGCTGCGCTTAGTCCGCCCTACGTATTATCCCCGCTGTGGCCCGGCATCGTCATCGAGCCCTGCGACAGGTCGCCTGTAGGGTGGTCAACGCAAAGCGTTGGCCACCGGGGTCGAACGGCGGACACGCTGCGCCTGGTCCGCCATGCGCAAGTGGACCTGCAGCGTGGCGGTTAAAAAAGCGTCTGCGGCGCATTGAGCAGCAGGCCTGCGAGGGCCTAGAATTGGCCGTCTGGCAAGCTCTTGCCACCTCCCCCAGCCAATCTCCCTTCGGGTATCTCTTCATGCATGAACCGGGCAGCATTCTGCAGGTTGTTGTCGTCCTTCTGCTCGCCACCGTCATCGCGGTGCCATTGGCCAAACGCCTGCGTCTGGGCGCTGTAATTGGTTACCTGGCGGCGGGTGTGATCATCGGCCCCGGTGCACTGGCACTGATCGCGCACCCGGAAAGCATGAGCCATGTATCCGAGCTGGGCGTTGTCCTGCTGCTGTTTATCATCGGCCTGGAACTGTCGCCCAAACGCCTGTGGGTCATGCGCCGCGCGGTGTTCGGCACCGGACTTGCTCAGGTGCTGCTGTGCGCAAGCGTGATGGCACTGCTCGCCTGGCTGGTGTTTGCCCAACCGCTGCAGACCGCATTGATTCTCGGCCTGGGTCTGGCCCTGTCGTCCACCGCATTCGGCCTGCAGCTGCTGGCCGAACGGCGAGAGCTCAACAGCCCGCACGGCCGCCAGGCCTTTGCCGTATTGCTGTTTCAGGACATCGCAGCCATCCCGCTGATCGCACTGATTCCGCTGCTGGGAGTCCAGCCAGAGGGCAGCGCTGACGGCAACCCGCTGCTGCGAACCGCTGAGGTGCTCGGCAGCATCGCCGTGATCGTAATCGGCGGACGCTATCTGCTGCGCCCGCTGTTCCGCGTGGTCGCCCGCACCGGTCTGCAGGAGGTCTCCACCGCCACCGCGTTGCTGGTGGTGATCGGCACCGCCTGGCTGATGGACATCGTTGGCGTGTCGATGGCACTGGGCGCGTTTCTGGCCGGCCTGCTGCTGGCCGATTCCGAATACCGTCACGAGCTGGAGTCGCAGATCGAGCCATTCAAGGGGCTGCTGCTGGGCCTGTTTTTCATCACCGTGGGCATGCACGCGGACCTCTCACTGCTGGCCAGCAACGGCAGCGCGGTGGTCCTGCTGACCGCACTGGTGATCGGTCTCAAACTGCCGCTGATCTATCTGGTTGGCCGCAGCGTAGCCGGGCTCGATAGCGCCAACGCGCTGCGTCTCGGCCTGGTGCTGGCCGCCGGTGGCGAGTTCGCCTTCGTGGTCTTCCAGCTGGCTGCCGGGCACCAGCTGCTGAGCCCCTCTCTGCACGGCATGCTGGTGCTGGCGATCACCCTGTCGATGGCCATCACCCCGCTGCTGATTCTCGCCCTGTCACCGCTGCTCAGCCGAGCCGCAAACAGCATCAGGCCGGTTCCACCAGAGTACGAACAGATCGAATCCGACAGCCCCCGCGTGGTGATCTCCGGCATGGGCCGGATGGGCCAGGTGATCGCCCGCATGATGCGCGCCCAGCGTGTGCCCTATATTGCGCTGGATACCTCGGTCGACAGTATCGACATGTCGCGCAGCCTCAGCGCCGACATGCCGATTTTCTACGGTGACCCGCTGCGTCCCGAGATCCTGCGCGCGGCCCAGGTCGACAAGGCGCAGTTCTTCATCATCACCAGCAGCGACCCGGACGTGACCCTGCGCACCGCCGAAACCGTGCGTCGCCTGTACCCGGCGATCACCATCATCGCCCGCGCCCGCAACCGTCAGCACGTGCACAAGCTGATCGACCTGAATGTCCTGGCCGTGCGCGAAACCTTCCATTCCAGTCTGGAAATGAGCCGGCAGATTCTGACCGGCATGGGTCTCAGCCCGGAGCAGGCCGACTCGCGTATCGCCCGCTTCCGCCGGCACGATGAAGCGGTGCTGGCGGCCCAGCACAGGGTCTACGATGACGCCGCCGCGGTAATGCAGACAGCCCGTCAGGCCCGTGCGGAGCTGGAAACACTGTTTGATGCCGACCGCATCGAGGTCAACAGCGTGCAGGATGCCGTGGCCGGGGCAACCCAGACACCCGACGCGGATGGCAGCCAACGGCAATAGCGACGACCCGCACTGTTATCGCAGCGCGATAGCCCCTAGAATGCGCGGCTAACTCAGGAGCAATTACATGGCCGACATCGGGCGATTCAACAAACTGCAGATCATCAAGCAGACCGGCTTCGGGCTGTACCTGGACGGCGGTGAAGACGGCGAGATCCTGCTGCCCAACCGCTATGTGCCAAAAGACCAGCCCACCGAGGTCGGTGACTGGCTGCGGGTGTTCATCTACTTCGACAGCGAAGACCGGATCATCGCCACCACCACGCGCCCGCGCGCGCAGGTCGGCGAGTTCGCCAACCTCAAGGTGGTCGCGCGCAATCAGGTCGGTCTGTTCCTCGACTGGGGTCTGCCCAAGGACGTGCTGCTGCCGTTTGCCGAACTGAAGAAGCCGCTCGAAGAAGGCCAGTACTGCGTTGCCTACCTGTACCTCGACAAGCACACCAGCCGGGTACTGGCGACCACCCGACTCGACCGCTATCTGGACAAGACCCCGGCCCGCTACAAGGTCGGTGATGCGGTCAACCTGCTGCTGGTCGAGCGCACCGACCTGGGCTACAAGGCCATCATCAACAGCGAACACTGGGGCCTGCTGCACCGCAACGAAGCGTTCAGGCCGGTCAAGCTGGGCCGCAAGGAACAGGGCTACATTCGCGAAGTCCGCCCGGACGGCAAGATCAACCTCAGCCTGCAACCGGTTGGCGGCCAGGCAGCAGACCTGCTCCAGCAACAGATTCTCGAACGTCTGCAGGCCAATGGCGGTCAGCTCGCCCTGAGCGACCGCAGCAGCCCCGAGGCCATCAGCGAGGCTTTCAACGTCAGCAAGAGCAACTTCAAAAAGGCGCTCGGCGGCCTGCTGAAAAAAGGCGTTATTCGGATTCATCCGGAGCATATCGAACTGGCCAACTAGGCAACGGCCCTCAAACGGCGGACACGCTACGCTTAGTCCGCCCTACGGAACGCCGCCCGACGTCGGGCGGAGTAAGCCAACGGCGTCTCCGCCATCGCGGCATCAGGCCTGCGCTCGTGCTGACCCACTGCACCCAACGGTGGACACGCTGCGCTTGGTCCACCCTACGCATTACCGCTCCGCCGCAGGCCATAACGCCTGAACGGCGGACTGGCCTGATCCTCAAACGTTCATCATGCGTTCGCTGTTTTGTCACCTCCCGGGGCTAGTCTGCCGATCTTCGCGCACGGCAGCCGCCAGCGCCTACTCCCGATACAAGGACGAACAGATGACCCACTGGAAAGTGCTTTCGGCCGTGCTGCTCGGCAGCGCACTGCTCACCGCCTGCAAATCCTCCAGCAACGACGACGATGCAACCGTCACCCCGGAACAGGCGCTCGCCACCAAGCTGGCAGCCTTCCCGATGGAGGGCGTCGAGCTGCCCTTCACCATCCTGCGAGATGACCTGATCGACGGCAAAACCGAAGCTCCCTTTGAAATCCGCAATGGCGGCTACGGCTCAGCCATGACCGCCCACCCGAGCCGGCTGGGCGAGTTCTACGCCATGACCGATCGCGGCCCCAACGCCGATTTTGTCGGCGGCGAATACGGCTCCGGAAAGTCCTTCCCGGTCGCCGATTACACCCCGCGTATCGGCCACTTCCGCATCACTGCCGACGGCGGCGTCGAACAGCTGGCAACCATCCTGCTGAAGCGGCCCGACGGTACCCCGATCACCGGCCTGCCCAACACCTCGGCGCTGGGCGGTACCGGTGAAACACCCTACAACCCGGATGGCACGCCGATCGTGGTCGACCCGACGCAGCCCTTTGATGCGGAAACCAACCCCATCAAGCTGGACGATTACGGTCTGGATGGCGAAGGACTGGTCGCACTGCGCGACGGCACTTTCTGGGCGAGCGACGAATACGGTCCGCACATGGTGCACTTTGATGCCGAAGGCCGCGAAATCGACCGCATCAATCCCTTTACCGCAGACACCCGCACCCGCATCAACCTGCCCGCCGAGTACGCCTATCGCCGTGCCAACCGCGGCATGGAAGGCCTTGCCATCACCCCGGACGAAAGCACCCTGGTCGGCCTGATGCAGTCCACCATGGACCTGCCGAGTAAGGCAGTGCGCTCACTGACCATCACCCGCATCGTCACCGTAAACATCGCGACCGGTGAAATCGGCCAGTATCTTTACCAGCAGGAAAAGCCCGCCAACTCCAACTCGGAAATGGTCGGTCTGAGCAGCACCGACTTCCTGGTACTCGAGCGCGACGGCAGCTTCCTGTATGGCGGCCCGAACGGCGCGGCCGGCGTGTCACCCAACGCACAGAAACAGGTCTACCGCATCGACCTGTCCACCGGCACCAACCTGGAAACCGTCGCCCTGCAACCCGGCATGGTACAGGACCCGGATCTGGGTCTGACCATCAACGGCAAGACGCTGGAAGAAGTAGTGCTGGACGGCGGCTGGGCGGCACTGGCAGCGGTCGGCATCTACCCGGTAGACAAGACCCTGGTGCTGGACATGGTGGTCGAGGCCAACTATCCGCACGACAAGATGGAAGGCCTGTGGCGCATCGACGATGGCCATCTGGGCGTGCTCAACGACGATGACTTCGCCACCTGGTCTACCGGCGGCGTGCTGGAGCAGAAAATGCTCGATGAAGCCACCATCGACGCAGGCCGCCTGTATATCCGCGAAGTGGATCTGTCGGTGGACTGATTCGCTGACCCGGCTGAAACACAGAACAGGCGCCCAATCCGGCGCCTGTTTTGCTTTCCAAGACTCAGGCCGCCTGATGAAAAGCCCGATACTGGCCCGGCGTCAGTGCCGTGCGCAGCTTGAAGTGACGCTGAAAGTGAGCCTGATCAGCAAACCCCAGATCCAACGCCAGATCATTGAGGCTGACCGCGTCAGCTCTCAGTCTCGCCCGCGCCTGCTTGATCCGCTCATCCAGCTGAAACGCATGCGGTGCCTGCCCGTAAAGACGCTTGAAGCCGCGAATCAACTGGTAGCGGTTGAGCTGCGCAGCCTCCGCCAGCTCATCGAGCTGCAGATTGCAGCCAAGCCGATCCATGATCAACTCCCTCGCCCGCAGCAGTCCGCTCTGGTGCAAGGTACTAGCGCTTTCCTGCTGGCAGGCAAACAGGGGTTGCAACAGGTCTATCAGTCGACTTTCCGCCTCCAGCGCCCCGTCGCTGCGCTGCAGGCTGGCAAACAGGCCATCGAACCCGGCACTCGCGCCGGCAGCACAAACGTCAGGGAAACAGCAATAATCGGCGCTGCCGCCAAAAGCCTCACGCTGCAACGTACCCAGCCAGCTGGCATCAACAAACAGCATCCGGTAGGACCACTGACCCGCTGCCGGATTACAGGAATGCACCTCACCCGGGTTTACCGTGACCAGGCTGCCCACACCAATGCGTTCAAGACGCTGACGGTTACGGTACGCCGCATGGCCGCGATCAATGACGCCAAAGGAAAACTCATCGTGGGTGTGGGCCTGATAGCAGGCACTGGAACGACTGGCCTGGCGCAGCTCAATCAGGGGCAGCGCCGGACTGCGCTGGAGAAACTGCTCTTGCAACATGCTCACCTCATACCGGTTACGGCAACAAAATCAACACGACGCTCAGCACCAGCAACAGCGCCATCAACAGGTTGAATACGCGCATCGCCCGCGTGCCTGGCAGACGCCCGCCGAGCAGATGCCCCAGCACCGCCCAGCAGCCAACCCCAAACAGGCAGACAACCAGCGACAGGATACAAAAGATCGCCAGCGGCTGCGCCTGGTTGCTGACGAACATGCCGAGCCCCGACAACGAAAACAGCCAGGCCTTGGGGTTAAGCCATTGGGCCAGGGCGCCAGCCCAGAACCCCGGAATCGTGACGCCGGCAGCGCCCGACAGCCCTGGTTCGGCGCTGGCAATACGCCACGCCAGATACAACAGATACGCCGCGCCAACCCAGGCCAGCACATCCAGCAGCGCCGTGCTCTGCGCCAGACTGCCGAGCAGGCCAAGGCCGAGCAGCAATACCAGCAGCGCATAACCAAACGATGCGCCGAACACGTAGGGCATGGCGCGCAGCAGGCCTGCCCGCGCCGCGCTGCTGACCGTCACCACACACACCGGCCCCGGCGCGACCGAACCCACCAGCGTAAAAGCCAGCATCGATAACCACAGCGACAGCATCTTGCGCCCTCACAACCATGACAGCGGCATGCTGAAGCAATCGGGCTGGTCTGTATTGAAGGAAATTGCGCACGCAAAAAAGGCGCCTTGCGGCGCCTTCCCAAAGTCCGGGCTCAGGCCCGGTCCCCAGGCTGCTTCAACTTTCGGGCCGCCCCTGATCGGGCTGACTGTAGTCGCACACGCCCTGCGGGAAAATCGCGTTGAGCTGGTCGATCTCGCCGCTGTCCGGCACCCAACCGCCATAAGTACCATCAACCAGCGCAGTGCTGACCGGTTTCAGCGCGCATTTGAAGATGCTGCCTTCAATCGGTCCACCCGCCTGCATACGCGAGGTTTTATAGGTCGGGAACTGCTGGGTACAGGCGCCTGCCGGCTGCTCGTTGATGATGCCGTCCCACACCCCGTCGCCTTCGGCGATCAGGCTGCCGTCGGTGTTGAAACAGCTGTCCAGTGCGGACGCCGGACGGTTCTCACCAATACTCAGATCGGGGTTTTCGCGGATGTTGGTCAACCACTCATCCAGCACCTCCAGCGCCATCCAGGTCTGATCGAAATTACGCTGCGGCCGCGGACGATCCGGGTCCGAGGTATCAGTTGGTCTGGCATCGGTAAACCAGATCACCTGGTTATCCGCATGGCCCATGCGGTTCAAAATGCGCTGGCGGGCAGAGAAGGACTGATGGCTGTTATGCATATCCAGCACCTCCTCCAGGTAATGCCGCCAGTCGATCACTGGTATGTTGAGCTGGCCATCAAACACAATACCCTGCGCGTAGGCGGCGTTCATCGCCAGCGGATCGCCCTCGGTTCGCGGTGCCGGTGTTGTCCCGTCAACACTCAGATTCATGTTGCGGCTGCTCCACGGATCAAAGTTACCCGGCGTATGCGGCGGCAGAAACGGGGAGCCTTCCTGAACCATTTCGCTCGGCTGCTTCCAGCCGCCAATCAGCGCATTGAGGCGCAGGAACTCGGCCGGCGTGATCTGGCCCTGGCGCAGCGGCTGAAGGCCATACTGCACCCCGACATTGTCAAACAGCGTGCGTGGCTCGCCCTGCTCGTCAACGCCGTAGACGTTGCGCAGGTCATCGAAGTGGGTCCAGTGCACGTCTGCCATGATCTCCGGCGGGTACATCTGGTCCTGATAGGGCGCCTGGCCGTAATGCGGGTTCATGGTGAGAGGCGTCAATCCGCGCCAGGCAGGAATGCACTCAGTGGAACCGGGCGCACTGGCAAACCCCAGCGCAACTTTGGTGTCATACAGCGGATCAGGGTAATCGTCGGTCGCGTTGAGGCCCACCAGCAGGCTGCGGTTCTCGGTAGTCTGCCAGCGCAGGTTGGCGCGGTCGGTTGCGTCCATAAAGTACTCGAGCAGCTCGCAATCCCCAATGTGAATCGTTTGGGTCACCATGTCCGGATAGGAATATTGCGGCACCCCGGCATCAATCAGCCCCGGGTGATTCTGCGAGTAGACGTACTGTTGAATCGCACCACCGGAGCCACCGATGGCCACAGTGTACTCCGGCACCCCGAAGCGTTTGACGAAGTGCTCCTTGGTCATCAGCGCGGTCTCGCCACCGACCTGCAGGTTGTAATGCGTACTGGCACGCGTGCCAGTGGAATAGATCACGGCATAGCCCAGCCCGAGGACCTCGGGGGTCAAGGCGTCACCACTCAGACGCCCCTGGCTGTGGCCAATACCCACTCCGCCCTCGAAATGATAGAGCAGCCGTCCGTTCCAAAGGTCGGTACTGGCGGCGTCATCCGCGTCGTTACGGTCGGCCAGGGTGGCAAAACTGTAAATAAACCGGTTCAGCGTACCGACCTCACGGCGCACCACGAAGTCGACCGTGCGGCCATCGGTTAAGGTCGTGGTAGCCATGTCTGCAGGACGGCTGCGGTCCTGCGGTAATGGGGCGTAATCGCCTTCGGTGGTCATGTAGAGGAACTCTACCCGGGGCTCAATGGCGCAATCGCGGCTATAACCAACCACGGTTTCGCCTTCATAAACCGGATATCCGGCCTCCTGATTGTCGACCAGTGGCTGAATACCAACCTGTTGCACCACGCTGCAGACGAATGGGTACTGCTGCGGACCGGAGAACACCGGCCCGGTCTCGGGATACGCGGTCAAGGTCATGCTGTAGAGCTCGCCATGGGTGCTGTGGTGCAACTCAAGGCGGTTTTCACCCAGCGTCAGACCTTCGACCAGCACCTCCAGCCGACCATTGCGCTGCACCATGCGGCTGGGTTCGATCTCGGTATCGTTCAACCACAGCTCCAGGTTATCGAGCTCGGCATCAACCAGATCAATATCACCTTCGATGGTAATCAGAACGTCGTCACCGGTGACCTGATCGACCGCGCTGGAAAGCACGCCAAGGGACAGGTCCGGGCGATTTGTATCATTGGAATCGGAGCCGCCGCTGCTGCTCAAGCAACCAGACAGGGCCAACGTCAACAAACTGAGTGAAAAGACGGGTGCGAGACTGCGCAGGTGTGCCATGGATCATCCCTCTCCGGCAATGGGCTTTTTGTTTTTGGTATCACGCGCCCCATCCTAGGGCAGAGCGTTTTGTGGAAAACAGGTACAGATCTGCCAATCCCACTGATACAGATGTTGCCACTCACTACATTTGGGCAACCAGCGCCCCCAGCCGCCGTAGTTTCTCCCGCACTTCGGGCGTCAGGCCGCTGCCAACGTTGAGTCGCATAAAATCGGAATGCCGCGGCCCGACGGAGAACACACTGCCGGGAAAAATGTGAATGCCGTCGTTCAGCGCCTGCTGGAACAGCTTGCGTGAGTCCCGGTGCTCGGGCAGTTTCACCCAGAGTACACACCCCCCTTCCGGCGGGTGCACCCAAGTCCCCGACGGGAATGACTCGCGCACCAGTTCCAACGCCTCAGTGACCTGTTGCTCAAGCGCCGCCCGAAGCTGCACCAGATGTTGGGCGTAGGCACCGCTTTCGATAAACCGGCTCATGACCAGCTGCGGCGCCGCGGCCGTAGTGATGCTGCTGATCTGTTTCAGCTCCCGCAGCCGATCATGGAAACGACCCGCCGCAACCCAGCCGAGACGCAGGCCGGGCATCAAGGATTTTGAAAACGAATTGCAGTAAATGACCATGCCAGTGTGATCGAGCGCCTTGGCCGGCTGCGCGTTGCCGGCATACACGGTGTCGCCCCATATATCGTTTTCGATCACCGGCACCTGATAGCGCGACGCCATCTCGACCAGCCGCTGCTTGCGCTCATCGGTCATGACATACCCGAGCGGGTTCTGCGCGTTGCACGACAAAATACAGGCCTTGACCTGCCCTTGCCGGAACACCTGCTCCAGCGTGTACAGGCAGATGCCATCGCGGTAATGGGTCGGAATCTCCACCACACGGCGCTGCAGGACATCCAGCGCCAGCAGAGTCCCATAGTAGGTTGGCGACTCTACAGCCACCACGTCACCGGGCTTGGTCACCGCACGCAACGCCAACTCCATCGCCTCCATGCAGCCATTGGTGACCAGAATGTCGTCTTCACCAATCCCTGCGTCATAACCAATGCTGCGGATGGAAAGCTGACGTCTCATCGCCGGCAGGCCGTTGGGATGACTGTAGTCCCACATCGTGCGGGCATGGCGACGGCTGGCATCGCGCCAAAGGCGCATGATGCGCTCAACCGGCATCAAGCCGGGGTCGGGTAGCGCAATCCCCAGGTGCAACGCCTGCTCGGAAATATGCGGCTCCATAAAGCGCAGGATCTCTTCGCTCAGAGATATCTCGACCGGCAGCACTGGAAAATGACTGACATTGTCATTGACCGCCGGCCTTGGCAGCGCGTGGCGCACGTACGCCCCTGAGCGGTCACGCACTTCGATATAGCCGTCCATTTCCAGCTTGCGCAACGACTGAACGGTGGTGTTGATGCTGACGCCAAAGGCTTTGCTCAGCGCCCGAACCGAGGGCAGGCGTTCGCCCGGAATAAAGCCGCCGCGCCGGATATACTCGGCGAGGCGTTCGCTTAGGGTTTCGTAGAGAAACAGCTCCTGAGACATGGCATTCCCTGCCCCGCAGCATGCTGCACCGCGGCCACTTGTATTCTTGTAGGTATGCACGGAGTGTAGCGCCCGTGTTTCGATGCGCCAACCTGGTGCACCGCTCTGGCATTTTCCCCAGTGCCGATCGGCCCGGCAGCACATCCGTTGACTGAACATCCACCGCAGCCAGTCTGCGGCTTTTACCCTTCGACAGCTCGCTCCCCGTCACAGCGCCCCACTCGCCCGTTTGGGTGCTTGTTTACCCCGCCCCGCCGCCTAACATGCGCGATGCATATTGCAAAAATGTCTCCTTTTGTTTCAACACCTGATTCAGCCTTACTGGAGACCCGTCAGCACAACAACAAAAAGGAATGCCCATGCACACTCTGTTCAAACGCGGTCTGGCCGCACTCGCCCTCAGCACCCTGGTCAGCCTGCCGGCCATGGCCAGTAACCCCGGCATCAGCAGCCCGGACACCATGATCCTTGGCGATTCGATCTTTGCCCTGTCCGGTGATATTCACGAGAACCTGGAAGCCGATCTGGACGAGAACATCGACACCTACGCCCGCTCCGGCTGCCAGCTGACCGGCGGTAACATTCTCTGTTCACGGCTGTATTCGGTAGAAAACCAGTACGCCCGGGCCGACAAGAGCGGCATTCGTACGGTGATCTTCAATGGCGGCGGTAATGACATTCAGCTCAACAGCTGCCGTCCTTCCCTGAGCGCCTGCATGCCGCTGCTCAACGAGCTGGAAGATCGCATCGCCACCCTCGTGCAAAAGATGCGCAATGACGGTATCGAAGAGATCATCTTCCTCGGCTACTACAACGCCGTGGGCAGCGCCGAGAACCTGCAGGACATCAACAACTACAGCATGAACTACAAGGCTGCCGCCTACCCGGGCATGGGTGTGAAGTTTATCGATGTGCGCGCCGACTTCGCCGGCCGCGAGTCGATTTACATCACCAGTGACGGCATTCATCCAACCGCAGCCGGCTCGCGTGTGCTGTCCAACCGCATCCTGCAGGCGCTGGACTGATCCGCACTGCTAACTCCATGGTCGCCGGGGCTAAACGGCGGACACGCTTTGCTTAGTCCGCCCTACGCATTATCCCCGCCGTGGCCTGGCATCGTCATCGGCTGCTTCGCCAAGCCCTGCGACATATCGCCTGTAGGGTGGTCAACGCACCGCGTTGGCCACCGGGGGTGAACGGCGGACACGCTTTGCTTAGTCCGCCCTACGCGTTATCCCCGCCGTGGCTCGGCATCGTCACCGGGGCTGAACGGCGGACACGCTGCGCTTAGTCCGCCCTACGCGTTGCGCCGCTGATCAGGCGCTACCGGCCATGATCCGCGCCAGCAGGCCGGCGGTAGAGGCATCAGCGCCCGGCAGGCGCTTGATGTCGCCGCGGATGCAGGCCAACGCATCTACGGCGATACGTTTACCCATCTCCACGCCCCACTGGTCAAACGGGTTGATTTCCCAGATCACCGACTGCACGAACACCTTGTGTTCATACAGGGCAATCAGCGCACCCAGGCTGTAGGGCGTCAGTTCATCCAGCAGCAGGGTCGAGCTGGGTTGATTACCGCGATAGCGACGGTTGCGCGGCAAGGTGTCGGCATCCTCTACCGCCGCATCACCGAGTGCCAGCAACCGCGACTGGGCCAGACAGTTCGCCAATGCCAGCTCATGCTGGGCCCTCAGTTCGGCCACGGCAAGGCTGTGCTGGGCCTCGCGGTAGCGCCGTGCCGGCACGATAAAGTCGCAGGTGACCGGCTCGGTCCCCTGGTGCAGCAGCTGATAGAACGCATGCTGCGCGTTGGGACCAATGGTGCCCCAGACAATCGGGCAGGTGGCGTAATCCACGGTGTCGCCGGCCAGGTTGACCGACTTGCCGTTGGACTCCATCTCCAGTTGCTCAAGGTAGTTGGGCAGCTCCTTGAGGCGCCCATCATAGGGCAGTACCGCGTGGGCGTTGATGCCCAGCATGTTGGTGTTCCAGATCCCGATCAGCCCCAGCAGCACCGGCAGATTGTCGGCCCAGGGCGCCTGACGGAAATGCTCGTCCATCGCATGCGCACCGGCCAGCAACTCACGAAAACCCGCCATGCCGATCGACAGGGCAATCGGCAGGCCAATGGCCGACCACAACGAAAACCGCCCGCCAACCCACTCCCACAGCGCCAACTGATTGGCCGGGGCAATCCCCCACTCGGTCATGCGCTCGGCCGCTGCCGACACGCCGATAAAGTGGCAGGCCAAGAGCCCCGGCAGCTCGCCCAGCTCGCGCTCCAGCCAGCCGCGGGCGGTGGCCGCATTGCTCAGGGTATCGATGGTGGAGAACGACTTGGACGAAATGATAAACAGCGTCGCATGCGGGTTCAGGCCACCCAGCAACTGCGACACCTGGCTGCCGTCCATGGTCGAGGCAAAGTGCACCCGCAGCGGTGAATCGTTAGCCGGGCGGGAGTCGGTGAGCGCCTCGGTGACCATCAGCGGGCCAAGATCCGAGCCACCAACGCCGATATTGACCACATCGGTAATCGCCTCACCGGTAGCGCCGCGCCACTGGCCGCTGCGTACCTTCTGCACGATGTCGTCCATGCGTTGCAACTGAGCCTGCACCTGGGCGTTGATGTCCTCCCCGGCCAGCACGCAGCCATGCTCGGCCGGCAGGCGCAGGGCCCAGTGCATCGCGGCCCGACCCTCGCTCGGGTTGACCGCGGCACCGGAGAACAGCTCGCTCATGTGCTCGGCCAGCCCCTGCTCGGCAGCCAGCTCAAACAGCAGCGGCAGCGTGCGGGCGTCCAGCCGCTGCTTGGAGAAATCAAACAGCAGCGGGCCAAAGGTACGATGCAGGCTGTCAAAACGCCCGGCATCGGCGGCAAACAACTCGGCCAGATGGCTGCTGCGCAGCTCCGCGGCATGCTGCATCAGCGCCTGCCAGGCGGCCTTTTGCGTCAATGAACTGCTCATGTCATCGCCGTCCTATGCCGTAGTAGGTAAAGCCGTTCTGCTTCATAAACGCCGGATCCCATACATTGCGGCCGTCGAGCAGCAGTGGCGCGGCCATCAGCTCGCGCAGGCGCGGCAGATCAGGGCTCCAGTAGGCTTTCCATTCGGTGACCAGCATCAACGCATCGGCACCGGCGACTGCCGCATACGGGTCCTGATGCAGCACCAGATCATCGCGCTCGCCGGCCCAGCGGGCCAGCGTGTCGAGCGCACGCGGGTCGTGCACATGCACCTCAACACCCTGGGCCCAGAGCGCCTCAAGCAATTTGAGCGCAGGCGCATTGTTGATGCGCGAGGTTTCCGGCTTGAACGCCACGCCCCACAGTGCCACCTTGCGGCTGCGCAGGTCGGTACCGTAATGACGCCATAGCTTGCGAAACAGCACCTCCTTCTGGCGCTCGTTGATATTCAGCACCTCATCGAGCAGCTGAGCCGCCAGGCCGCTGCCTTCGAGGGTCGAGGCCAGGCTCATCACATCGCGGGAGAAACTCAGCCCGCCGAAGCCGCAGCCGGGATACAGGTAGGCATCGCCAATCCGCCGGTCAGCGCCCATGCCCTGGCGCACCTGTTCGATATCCACATCCAGGCTGTCGGCCAGATTGGCCATATCGTTCATGTAGCTCAGACGGGTAGCGAGCATGCCGGTGATCGCCAGTTTGGTGAACTCCGCCTCACGCGGGCGCATCGGCATGACGGCGTCGCGACGGCGGTTGAATGGCCGCAGCAGCTCGGTTACCAGTTGGCGGGCCCAGTCGGCATCAGCGCCCAGCAGCCAGCTGTCGGCACGCATGAAGCTTTGCAGCGCATTACCCTCGATCAGCAGATCCGGCAGGCTGACCACCGCCCCCGGATTCGCAGGCGGCGTATCGCAGTCGAGCAGGGTCTGTTGCAGCAACTCGCTGCTGCCCACCGCAAAGGTGGACTGGTTCACCACCAGCCAGCGCCGCGTGCAGCGCTCCGGCAACGCAGCGATCAGCGAGAGAGCCTCGGGCATGCTGTCCGGGTTCAACGCCAGCCAGATCACCGCCAACGGCTGCGGCGGTGCGGCGAGCGGCGCAAGCATCAGCCTGCCGCCTTGCATCTGCTCAGCCATCAGGTCTGCCAGCCCGGCCTCCCGAAAGGGGCACTCGCCGCGCTGCAACTGCTCGGCATGCGGACCGGCCGGCAGATGCAACTGCACCTGGTTACCGGTCGAAGCCAGCGCCGTTGCGCTGACCAGGGCGCACAGCGTGTCACCGTAAACATCAACCTGCATGGTGCCTGTCCTCAGCCCGCGCGCTTACTGCGCATAGCGGGCCAGCAATCCCTTGAAATCCTGCCCCAACACCGGATGCTCCAGCCCGTAGGCCAGTGTCGCTTCCAGATAACCCAGCTTGCTGCCGCAGTCGAACGAGCGGCCACGCATGCGATAGGCCTCTGCCCCGGTCTGCTGCATCAATGCCGCAATCGCATCGGTCAGCTGAATCTCGCCGCCGGCGCCCGGCTTTGTTGCTGCCAGCAGCTCGAAGATCTCACCCGGCAGCACATAGCGGCCCACAATCGCCAGATTGGAGGGTGCCGCCTCGCGGGCGGGCTTTTCCACCACCTGCTGCATCAGCGCCTGCTTGCCCTGATGCAACTGCGCGCCACCCAGATCAACCACACCGTACTGATGCACCTGCTCCCACGGCACCGGCTCAACCATCACCTGCGCCTTGCCAGTGGCGACAAAACGCTCGGTCATCGCCTGCAAGTCAGACGCTGCACCCGCCTGGGCCACCAGCACATCCGGCAGCAACACCGCAAAGGGCTGATCGCCCACCACCGGGCGCGCGCAGGCCACCGCGTGACCCAGACCCAGCGCACGGCCCTGACGCACCGCCGTGACCTTCAGCTCCGGCGGCGCAATCTCGCGCAGCACCTGCAGCAGGGCGTCCTTACCGCGCCGTGCCAGCTCGGCCTCAAGCTCGTAGTTAACGTCAAAGTGATCTTCAATGGCCTTCTTGCTCGCGTGGGTCACCAGCACAATCTCGTTGATGCCCGCCGCCAGCGCTTCCTCAACCACATACTGCACCACGGGCTTGTCCACCACGGTGACCATTTCCTTCGGAATCGCTTTACTGGCCGGCAAAAACCGCGTGCCCAGCCCCGCTACGGGTAAAACAGCCTTGGTAACCTTCACGGCAACTCCTGATTATTCAAATTCATTCATCCTGTGGGGCGCGACGCCAACGTCCACCCTGCCCCAACCGGCCACGGCATGCCGAGGCCCTACGAATCAACGGCGGTGCAGCACGCGTTGCCGCGCACCAAACACCTGCATCCGTCCGAAATTCAGCCGCCCACAGAAAACCAGCACGTTACATCAAAAACGTCGGCCCAGACTGCTCAGCACTCAAACGCAGTGCAACTTCGTCTATCAATGCAGGAATCTCGGCAGCCAGGTAGCCCCAAAACTGCTCATTGTTTACCGTCGTTGCAACCATCGCTGCAGGCAAAAAACGCTGCATCTCCAAGCGAAACTCCCTCTTCACGGCATCGCTCTCACGCAAAGACCGCGCTCGGTCCCGAGCAGACTGCAGAAACAACTGCGCAGTAACCCCGTGATCATCCAGCTTGAGTGGTATCAGCTCAAACGCCGGGGTAACCCGACGCTGCTTCAGCCAGAGCAAATCCCACAGGTCACGGTTTTTAATACGCCCGCGACGCAATCCAAAAGCCAGAATCTTGTCGGCATAAATCTCTTCCAGAGACTCAGCCCGCACAATCAGTCCGGCCGTCCCCATATCTACACCATAGGGGTTGAGCAATAGCTTCGGCTGCGGCTGGTAACTCGGAATGGCACACACATCAATGTTGATGCGCTGGGCAGGCAGGTCACGGGCCTGTGGCCTGGTCTGCACCTTCAGCTTCCAGGTATCAACATTACCCGTGTCCTTACGCGGCTCACTCACCTCAACATCCAAGCCATATTTGGTTTGCAATCGCTGCGTCAAAATGGGCTTCAACTGCCCTAGCTCAGCCCGATCAAAATGGCTGCCACCGGTAAAACCCAAATCTTCACTCAAACGATTGGAGCCGTAACAGGCGCGCAAACAGGTACCGCCGATAAAACACAATCGCTCGAGCATGCCGCAATCGCTGAGCACCCGCATGATGTCGTGATGCAGCAGCTCCTTCTCCACCACAACCCGCAACGGGGCCAACTCCACCTGCTGGCTGAGGGCCTGATCTACCAATTGATCAAACAAGCTCATCGGCGACACTCCAGTCAATCAGGTCCAAACTCCGCCGAGCGGCTCGCATATCTCTCAATGCCTGCCCCGGACTTGCCCGCCACATGCCACAGGCACGGTCGTAGATCAGATGTCTGGCAATGGCTGCGGGGTTCTGACGGGTATGCACAAACTCAATACTGCCCCAGCGGCCACAATCAATCACACTGCTACGCCCCGAAGACATCAGCGTCAGCCAACTTTGCGGCACCTGAGAAATAATCCCGCAATCACTTAAGGCTGTTTCCAGGCTGATGTAATTGAATTCATGCGCACGCAGCCGCGCCGCCACATGAAACAGTAAACGCCCGTCAGAAGGCCGCGCCGGCAAATAGAGATATAGTCCCCGACATACCCGCTCCAGCAACCGCCCACTGGCCGCTCTGCTGAGCAACGCACGGTAGGCACCAGCGCTAAGCTCCGGTAGCAACACCCGCATGTCTGCAGGCGTAAACAGATAACGCTCAGAGGAAGCCAGCGCATCCAGGCCTTGATAAAGCCGCTGCAAAGGCTGCAATGCAAAACGCTCGGACGCCATCTCATTGACTCAACAGAAAGTTACGAAAAGTGTAACTTAACGTAGACAAACTGCAACCCAACCAACGCAGGCACGGCCACGGCATGCCGTGATCGTGCGGATCAACGGCGGTGCAGCACGCCCGCGATGCACCGCTCACATTGCCCGCGCACTAAACACCCTGCACCTGCAGGGACGCGGCATGCCGCGTCCGCACAAAAACCCATAACCTAACCAAGCAAGATTGACACCACCCCAACGGGATCAATACGCCGCCAAAGAACGTCAACCGCTCTAAACCGCCGATCCCGCAATGATCAACGATGCCCAGCCTGCGCCAGTACTTGCTCAATCACTGCACAGGTTTTGTTCATCTCCGCCTCGGTCAGCGTAGGGTGCACCAGAAACATCAGGCTGGTCTCACCCAGCTCACGCGCCACCGGCAAACGCTCCGCCGGCCGCCAGCCGGTATCGTCAAACGCCTTTTCCAGATACACCTCGGAACAGGATCCCTGAAAACAGGGCACGCCTTCGGCCACAATCGCCTCGATAATACGGTCACGCGTCCAACCAGCAGCCAGCTTATCCGGCACCACCTGAACGTAACACTTGTAATGGGCATGCACACAATCGGCGGGGAATGCCGGTACGCGCACAACATCAAATGCGCGGCAGGTATTCCAGATGCGCTCCGCATTGCGCGTGCGCGCCGCCGTCCAGTCGGCCATGCGCCGCAGCTGAATTCGCCCGATCACCGCCTGCAATTCGGTCATGCGCCAGTTGGTGCCAAAGCTCTCATGCAGCCAGCGGAACCCCGGCGGATGCTCGCGCTCATATACCGCCTCCCAGCTCTTGCCGTGATCCTTGTAAGACCACATGCGCGACCACAGTTCGCGGTCGTTGGTCGTCACCATACCGCCTTCACCGCCGGTGGTCATGATCTTGTCCTGACAGAACGACCACGCACCCACATGCCCAATGGAGCCGACCGAACGCCCCTTGTAACGGGCACCGTGCGCCTGCGCACAATCCTCAATCACGAAGAGACCATGCTTGGCCGCCAACGCCATGATCGGGTCCATATCGCACGGCCAACCCGCCAAGTGCACACAGATGATGGCTCTGGTGCGCTCGCTCAGCACCGCTGCAATGGTTTCGGCAGTGATATTCTGCGAGTCACGGTCCACATCCGCAAACACCGGCACGGCACCTGCCGTCACAATGCTCGAAGCGGACGCCAGAAAGGTACGCGGCGTGACAATCACCTCGTCACCCGGCCCAATGCCCAGCCCCTTCAGCGCCAGATCCAGCGCCTGCGTGCCATTGGACAGCGCAATGGCGTGATTGCAGTCGGCCCAGGCAGCAAACTCCTTCTCAAACTCGCGCCCCTCCTGCCCGGTCCAGTAATTGACCTTGTTAGACAAGAGCACCGCCTGCAGCGCGTCGGCTTCTTCTGAGGTGAACGACGGCCAGGGAGAAAATGGGGTGTTAAGCATCAATAAAAGCCCTTAAAAGACAGACCACACAGCACTTGCTGTATGGCGACAAAACATTCAGCGGGGTCGTGCAGGAACGCCCACAAGGGTCACGGCATCGGCAGTATCAGCAACGACAGCAGCACCGGCGCCAACAACGACATCACGGCCAATCCGAACCAGTTGTCGAACACCGGCACCAATACCTATCCAGCTGCGCTCTGCAACAACAACGCCACCTGCTAGATTGGCACCCGGGCTGATATGCACGCCATCGCCCAGCACGCAGTCGTGGTCGACGGTGGCACCCGTGTTGATGATGACGCCCTTGCCTAGTTCGCTGTCGGCGTTAATCACCGCGCCGGCGAACACAACCGAGCCCAGGCCAATGCGTGCATAACGGCTGACCTGGGCCGAAGGGTGTTGCAAAACAGGCAACTGCGCCCCGGCATCGAGCAACTGTTGCAGTTTGGTTAAGCGAATACTGTTGTTGCCAATCCCCACAACCACGCCTTGAAACTGCGAAAGGCTCTCTATGAGCTCTTTGGTGCCACCGATAACAGGCCAATGACCGTTAACCTTCAGCTCCGGCCAGCGATCATCAAAGAAGCTGACCTGCTCCCAACCACAGAGTTCGGCACAATCGGCAATTACCTTTCCGTGGCCGCTGGCACCCAGCACAGCAAGGTGTTTCACGAGTCGCTCCCGGTGAACTTCGACATGGTGGCCTCTCCTTCCGCACTGATGCCATCACGCACCAGTACCTTTTTTACGGTAAGAAACAACACCTTGACATCCAACCAGAGCGAACGGTTATCCACGTACCAAACGTCCAGCTTGAACTTGTCTTCCCAGCTCAGCGTGTTACGACCATTCACCTGGGCCCAACCGGTAACACCCGGCCGCACCTCATGCCGTCGAGCCTGCTCAGGCGAGTACAACGGCAAATATTCCATCAACAAAGGGCGCGGCCCCACCAGACTCATATCGCCCTTAAGCACATTCCACAACTCGGGCAACTCATCCAGACTGGAAGAACGCAAAAACTGCCCAAAGGGCGTTAAGCGCTCGGAATCAGGCAGCGGGTTGCCTGATGCGTCCATGGCGTCTTTCATGGTGCGAAACTTGATCATCTCGAACGGCTTGCCATTCAAGCCGGGGCGCACCTGTCGAAATAACACTGGCGAGCCCATCTTGCGGCTGATTTGCCAAGCGACAAAAACGATCACAGGTGCCAGCATAAGCAAAGCGCACCCAGCCGCAACAATATCGAATGCGCGCTTGATCATTGAATCCCCATTTCTTTAAGCATGACAGCGTTCACTTTGTGCACATCGTACTTCTCTTCCGCGATTTCACGCGAACGCTTACCCATTCGAACGGCCAGATCAGGGTCTTCAATAAATCGCGTCATAGCCTCGACCAGCGCGTCAACCGACTTCACAGGCACAAGAAACCCGTTTTCACCATCAATAACCGTCTCGCGGCAACCTGGTGCGTCGGTTGTGATGATCGCGCGGCCCATAGCCATGGCCTCAAGAACTGTACGTGGTGTGCCTTCGCGATAAGAAGGCAAAACATAGACAGAGCAACATTCAATTGCTGGACGCACATCATCCAAGCGCCCGAGAAACTCAACCACGCCATCTTTTCTCCAAGCATAGACCTCTTCTTCGCTAACAGAGTCAGGATTGCTATCCACAGATCCAACAATTCGAAATATCGCGCCAGGGTAGATTTCCTTAATACTATGAGCAGCTGATACAAACTCACGCACACCTTTGTCACCAAGTAGTCGTGCAATCAAAAGAAAGGTAAAAGGTGAATAAGAGACCGGCCGAACCTGAAACTCCGATAGATCAACCCCGGAACCATTCACAACAACAGAAGGTACCCGATTGGCAAGAAGGCCAAGTTCAACAAAAAGGGCTTCATCATCTGGATTTTGAAAAAAAACTTTTTGCACCTTACTCATCGAAACTGAATATAAGAGCCGAACAAATCTCTGGACAAACTTTCGTTTCCCTGATGAATTGCCGGTGAAAGCGTAACCGAGCCCAGTAATTAGAGCAAAGCGATGAGGAACCTTAGCAAGCCAAGCAGCCAAGATCCCATAGATAACAGGTTTAACCGTATAACAAAAAACGATATCAGCGCGAACACGACGCATCAAAAAATACAGCGCCAAAAAAGCTCTTAAGTCCGAAAACGGATTAACACCCGTTCTCTCCAAGGATATATCGTGACATATTACACCCCACTCACTCAATCGGCAGTGTGCGGGAGAACCAGGAGACAAGGCAGGTGCAGCAGCGTGGACTTCCAGACCGGCACGAAGAAAATCATTAATTAGAGCACCACGAAACCCAATCAAAGACTCAGAGTATCCAGCAACAAAAAAAACCCTATTTAATGAAGAGCTAGAAGCAGACATATATCAACCAGAGATCACATCAATTAAGGGGACCACACCAAACCTCACAAAGTTCAAAAAGCATCAAAGAGATAAATACAAACGCAAGTAACGATCAACCATAGAGTCTATTGTAAACTTCTCTGCCTGGGTCCTCGAGCAGCGAGCAAGAGTTCCAGATCCGAACTCCTCCAGCTGAGCGCTCATTCTGCGTATTGCACACACCCACTCTGAAACAGACTCAGGTTGCGAGACCAAAGTTACCGCGGGATTAAATTCACCTAATACCTCACGCAAGCCATCTACATTAGAAGCGACAACAGGCAAACCTGTCGACATACCTTCGACTGCAACCAAACCGAACCCTTCCCACAAGGAAGGAATTAAAAGCATGTCAGCTTGATGCAGATGACTTTCTATAGCGTTCGACCAGCCAACAAGCTTAATCTTACCCTCCAAATTTTTATCCTTTACGATACTTTCAAGATTACCACGCAGATTACCCTCACCGATAATAACGTAAGATTCAACAAGCTCGGCCAACTGGTCAATTGCTAAAATTGTAGTAGCAAAATTTTTCCTGTCCGACAGGGACCCTACAGAAACAAAACGCAAAGGGCGCCCTAAAGTCGAAGGTCTTTTATGTAAAGAATAAATTCGACCACCGTTAGGTATAACAATCAAGCGGGAAGATATTACAGACCCAACCCATCTTGAAAGAGCTTTCTCAACACCCTCACTAATACAAACGACCCACTCAAATTTTCTATAAAAAAATCTCTCTAACACCCAAAAGAAAGGGATATCCCTACGCTTGTTATGAGTACTATGCTCAGTATAAACAAGCTTAATACCCGGAATACCATAAACAGCAATGACTATATAGAAGAAGACCCAAGTCAAATGGGCATGAACAACCACATGCCCATCGACCTCAGAAGAAAGTCTCACCAAGATATCGCGAAGGCGAAAAACGTTCAAAGGACTACGGATGCTGCGCCCAAGAACATACTCATTCTCACCTAGTTCGGAATTCCCGCTTGAAAAAAATACCACATGAGAATCCAAGCCTTTACCTAGGCAGTTTTTATGAAGCTCTCTCACAAGCAGTTCGGCCCCGCCCCCAACAGGCGACGGGATTACATTTATCAATCTTCTCAAATTCGCACCATCAAAGTTAAAGCTCAACTCACCAACAACCTTTCAACAGTTGCTTCCCAACTATACCCCGCTGCAAATCGAGAAACTTCGATATCAAAATTCTCAGTAGAGATATCCAAATTAGAAACTACCTTTGCAAGTGAAGCTGCAGTTTGCTCTTCACAAGGAAAAAAAAGGTGATTATAACCTTTATATATATATAAAACCGAAGTCCTCACACCAGAAGACGGTGAAAAGCCGACAACAGGCAAGCCGCATGAAGTAGCCTCAAGCAGAACTTGACCAAACGACTCATACCTAGAAGTCATGAGATATACGTCAGCAGCTTTATAGAAAAGATCAACATCCTTGGTAAACGGATAAAAATGCACTCTTTCGGCAACACCTTCTCGCAACACTTGGCCTTTAAGCTCTTCAGATTGAGGACCAGAACCGACAATTAAAAGATTAAAGGTTAAATCTAAATACCTTAATGCCTCGACGGCAACATTAAATTGCTTTATCTCAGAGATTCGCCCAACACACAGCAGATACTTTAATTCCGCATTAAGTCCAAGTGTATTTCTAATGCAGTTCCTTTCATCTATTCCAACAGCATGAAATCTATCCCGCGAAACTCCAGGCTTTAAAAGGACGGGCCTGCTAAGCGTAAGTGCAGCGCGCTTAACCTGGCTTAACATATCAACACTAAAAACGTAGGTATCAGATAACAAAAAAGCTAGGCACTGACCTATGGCATTTACTAAGAATCCGAAAATCTTGGGTGAAAAAAAGTATCGCCAAGTGAACCGCTCCTGATAAATATAGACGGAGGGAACCAAGTATTTTACAGATCTTGCCCCCAGAGCCCTTAAAGCCAAAACAGGCCAATGCGACCTAGATATTAAAAGGCTGGAGTTTAAAATATCTAGATCTTTGCAGACCTTGAATAAAGAAACCAAGAAAATCGCAAAACCAAAGAAGCTAAAAGGGTAACGACAGCGGAAAACCTCAACCCCAAAGATACTGTCCCGAGCACTTAAAGTACATCTATTAACAGCATCTCTATCGCTAGTTATAATGTAGACCTCATATCCACCAGCCTTCAAAACATGGGACAGTTCCTTTATCGAATTCTCCACCCCACCCACATTCGGATAATATAGAGAGCTGAACAAAAAGGCTCTTTTAGCCATATATAAAAACACCTTTCTTATCCAATCTACGTTCCGCCATTGCCATGGAAATCAAAAGAGCAAAAAAATACGCACTAAAGAACGAAGGGACGAACATAAAACCAAAAGCACCAATCACAATAGATAACCTGAGCACCCTCAATCTACGAAAAGCCAAAAAAAACACATAAAAAAACCAAGTAAAGAAAAGCACAGATACCACGACGCCGCCTTGAGAAAGTATATAAAAAAACAGGTTGTGCGGAAGAACGCCGTAGGTTTCTACAAAATACTGGTCATCAAACATAACGCCTACAGAGGGGCTTTCAATAAAGGAGTGCAGCGCAGAGTAGTACCCCTCCATTCGTCCAGAATCAGAAAGCGATATCCTCCTGCTAGATAGCGCAGCATAAAAGTAAACAAAGAAAGATGATGCGACCCCCAACAACGACAAACTGAAAAGCATCCTTTTCTCAATACGCCCACTTGCCAAAGCTTTAAATAACTCAGCTACTGCAAAAAAAGCAATTGCAATAACAAGTGCAGCCAATCCAGTCCTAGCCGTAGTAACGACAGACCCTGCAAGCAATACCAGAGAAAGAAGCACTTTTGCGGACATATGTTGCCAAGAGAAGAAAACCAGTGGCACCGCAGTGATTAAATATAGTGATAAGAAACTATAATCCAGCCATATAAAACCAAAACCGATTCTGCCACCACCATAAAAATCGATCTTACCAATTTCAATACCAAAATATTCAAAAAGTATTCGTTGGAACAGCACCCCCACCGCCATGAACAAGGCGCCCATCTGAAATAGGAAAAGGGATCTCTTTACTAGAATTTTTAACTGACTAACCTCTACAAAATTGAACAAAAAAAGATACAAAGAAAACATAAAAGCCGTTAACAGTACTGGCGACTCTGATATGGCAGAAAAAATCATAACGATCAAAAGACATGGCAAGAAAAGCAAAAAATTACCATCAAGAGTCAAGGCCTTACCTATTGAAACCAAAAAAACAATTGCCGCTGCCAAGCCAGATACAAGAATCACCCTAACCCCAAACAACTCAAAATATGAGAAGGGTATCAATGCCACCATAATAGAGACTAGCAACTCTTGAGGATGCAACTTCATTCTATTCATTCCACCTGACAACTTATTAAACTATAGTTTATTTTTTTGTAGCACCCTATAAGCTTTTAGAAACGATTTTACCTACCCCTCCCACCACAACCGCTTTAGCTGGCACATCGAAATTAACAACCGCGTTTGCACCGATAATAGCGCCATCGCCAACCTTTATGGGCCCAATTAAAACTGCGCCAGCACCTATAAACACGTTATTGCCAATCTCTGGCACTCCATTCAAAACTCCAGTTTTTCCGTTCCCACCAATAGTAACGTTTTGATAAATACTACAACCAGATCCGATCTTTGTTCTTGGGTGAATCACTACACCAAGCCCGTTATGAAAAAAGCCAACATCTCTTCCGATAGACGCGCCAACACCGATATCACATGAGAAAACCACTCGGTTAATTATCCAAAATAATTTAGCCATTAACCTCATCTTCCTAATATGAAGATAATAACACGCCCTGTATAATCTCATTACCATGTGCATACTTTTACCCTATTAAACCAGCTCTTACTGTGAAACCTAAACGAGCTCCAACACCAGATCAGGTCCATACAACATAACCAAACGCCTTCGCCAACCTAATCAAGAACCCAACAACGACTCATTTTTCAGATCACTCTGCTTGAGAACCTTAGCATTAGATAACCCCAAATTTCAAAAACCTCATTCTTAAAGAAGAAAAGTGCAATTAACAGAACCGACAACCAATAAGAAATTACCAAATAAAAAAATGAGTCCCCATAAAGCGTACACAACAATGCCCCCAGAACAACAATTCCTGTCCACCCATATAGCATAAGGCGAGGCATTGACTTCCATAAGTAAATTGAGAATTGCGTCCTCAATATAAAAAATACCCAGAAAGATACACAGGTACTGACAGCCGCTCCGCCAGCGCCATAAGGCTTAACCAACATCCAATTCAAGAACAAGTTCAATACAAAGGCCACTACAGCCGCCAACATTGAGAACCCGCTACGCCGTGATATTCCAATACCAACAGAGGTTGCTTCTGAAAGCGTGTAGAGCAAAGGAGCACCAATACAAGAAACAAGAATCCATTTGATTTCGGAATAACTTTCAGGTAACAACCTACTTACTATCCAGGAGAAAAGACCAGCAAGGCAAAACAAAACAACAACAATAAATAGAATATAGCGAGCAACCTTTCTCACTTCATGTACTGAGTCACCTTCACTTGCCCACTTGTAAACGGTCGGAGCCCAGATAGTGGAGAAAATACTTTGAATAATCACAGCTGCCCCAGAAAAGCTTAACGCAACAGAATATATGGCGAGCTCGTCAAAAGACGAATAAACACGTAAGAAGATCCTGTCAACAGATGTAAGTCCCCAGTACGCCAAACCTCCGATAATTAATGGAAACCCAAAACGCATCATGCTTTTTATTTTGCTCAGCTTGACTGGCAACCATAACGCAGATAACCAGTCTCTACGCGTATAAATTATCAAAAAAATTGCCGACGCAAAAAAACCTAAAGCATTCGCAAGGACTAGATTTAATAAATTCCTTTCTAAACTTAAAACCAAGCACAAGCCGACAATTGACAGAACAATCAGCTTTGGAAGTAGCTGACCAATTGAATACGCAAGCCCCTTTTCTTTCATTCTTAAAATCAAAGACAAGAAACGTGAAACAAGTGCAGCCAACAACACAGTCAAAATTATCAAGCTCATTTCTACAGAAGCAACACCAAAAACCAACTCAGACAGATCCACTCTAAAAAGTAAAAACAATACTATAGAAATAAAAAGCAAAATCAGACTGGGTAGCATAGCGGCTTTTAGGAGTGCCGACTTATCAACTGCCTCGTGATACTCGCGAACGTATGCTTGGTCTAGGCCTAAGCTAAACATAAGCGTGCTAAAACTCACAGCCACCTGCAGCATAGACATTCTTCCGACATCTGCTGCAGAAAAAAACCAAGTAATCAGTGGCAAAGTGACTACTCCAAGTAGCGCTGCGCCAATTGGTCCCAGTGCGAACGACACAATTTTTCTCGGCGTCACAACCTGTTCCTAGCCTCAAGAGCCTTCTCTGTATCCAAGCACAGTGCTTGCGTAACAAGATCTATCGTTCTCTGCATAGAGCTTTCTCTAGACCAGTGCTCACTAACTTTTTTTCTATTTGCCGCACGCTCAATTTCGTTTAACGGCAGAGAAAGAAGCAAGGGACTTTCTTCAAGCTCCTGGACAGTATTCACTATAACGCCCATATCAATGAAATACTGATATGCGGGACTCTCTCTTCGCAAAAATACTCGCGCCCCCAAATACAACATTGTTATGATATTACCAACGGCTTGTTGTCGCTTGTGATTCATGATCACATAACCGCACTCCTTGATACAGCTTAGATACTCCTCTATTGGCATAAATTGCCTCAACGACAAAAAATTACTGCCAAAAAGTCTCCCACCTATCTCATTGACTTTATCACCATAGACCTTATTTCCATAACTAAGTGGAGCGATAACTCGCCGTCCGACGAAGCCTATTTGGTCTAAAAAATAAAGTACTTCAACGTGATTGCATGTAGGAGTTGCGCTATTGCCGACTAGAACTGAGTCACCTTTAACCCACTCCAGCTTAAAATCTTTTACAAAATCATCTTCAATTGTACCGTACTGCCAGTATGCTTTTTCCGGAAATACCTTCCATTCCCCAGCGCGCAGCACCAACTCAAACTCGTTAGCAAGTACTGGTGAAAAGTATTTAACTCTCCCAACTCCATTTTTTTTACTTTCCACACCCAATAAACGCCTAACAATACTCCCGAGCCTACTCTTAAGCAGCGCACGTATATCACTTACATACAGCCCTGAAATTATCGATTTAGTACTAGGTAACAGATAATCATCCAACTCTCCAATAAGGTCGTAATAATCATATCCCCACCCAATCCAAATGACGGGCACAGCTTCATCGATATTAAATATTTCAGGGTACAGCAGATCACCAAAGGAATGAAATATTACAAGATCGTATCCCTTATAGTCATTCGCATTTTTCTTAGGCAGCCAACGACCAAAAAAACCTATTGGCACCACCTTTTTTCCTACTTGACTAGCAACTCTCAACTTTTTATATTTTGAAAAAACCCAAACTTCATTCTTTTGTGGAAAGCAAGCCTCGAAAACACGAAATGCTTGATCTATGAACTTGTCATCTGTAGCCAGGTGCAATATTCTCATAAGCTATGAAACCATACATCATTGATCACATCATCACCTTTTAAGTGGTCTTGCAGGATTTCCCACTACAACACTACGTGGCGGCACACTCTTTGTTACTACTGCCCCCATCCCTATAACAGCACCTTCACCAATAGTAATTGGAACCTTTGAACCATCCTTAATTACAGCCCCTGCTCCAATATATGCATGATCGCATATAACAACATGACCGTTACACTTAACACCTGGAGCAAAAGTTACATAATCACCGATGATTACGTCATGCGCGACATAGGAGTAGTAGTTACACTGAAACTGCTTGCCAATTTTCACATTGGAAGTGACATGTGTGAAATTCGCAAACACAGCGCCTGGTCCAATTGTATTACTCTCTAATCCGACATGAGTTTCGGCATAAACAGAAATTGGTGTAACAGCCTTGTCCTCGAGAATTCCTGCGATTCGCTCCCTAGCATTTGAATCCGCTATGGCGACGCTATAATACTTCTCACCTGGTAACTCTATGAATTCCTCCAGCTTCAACACTGGATATCCATTGACTTCTTCATCAGAATAATATGCATCTTCAACAACAAAGTAATATTGCTGTTGATCGCAATCCCTAATCATTCTTTTAAGCATCGGCATGACTTCGCGCCCTAAACCACCGGCACCAACAACTCCATAGATAGCCATGACCCCTCCTCAAGATATAATCAGAAAGTTAAAATAGCACTCTCACTACCAACACCAATTAAGGATTCATGCATTTATCACCTCCCGCAAAGTTCGCAGAGAATCAAATCAACAATTCTTTCCTGATCACTAATATCGAGGTGAGAGTAAATTGGTATACAAATAACTCGGCGCGATATTGTCTCAGAAATAGGCAGCTCTTTTTTACAACCAAACATACTCAAGCCACTTAGTGACGGATAAAAATATCTTCGCGTATATATATCTTTACGGGCTAAAGCTTCTTGTACTAGCAAAACTTCTTCCTCACTCCCTAGTACAATTGGTGCGTAAGCGTAATTTCGGCTGGCGCTATTGTTCCAAACTTGCATCTGGACAGCAGCGCGAAGTTTTTTATTGTAGTATTCACCAACTCTCTCTCTAGATTTAAGGTTCGCATCAAGTTCATCCAATACGCACAAACCCATAGCTGCTTGAAATTCGTTCATCTTTGCATTAATTCCAAGCTCACTGATACTATCTGGCGCATCAATCCCAAAATTGATTATTCTTTTTGCGCGCTCTAGATCTTCTTTTCGCTTAAATACGATTGCGCCACCTTCAATTGTATGAAAAAGCTTTGTAGCATGAAAACTCAACGTAGCTGCATCACCATAATTTAGAACGCTTTTACCTTTGTAATTAACTCCGAATGCGTGGGAGGCGTCGTACACTACGCTCAGGTTATGAGCCTTAGCAATTTTGTCTATCATTTCAATATCACAAACATTGCCAAAAACATGTACTGGTACAATTGCTTTTGTGCGCGAGGTAATAGCCGGTTCAATTTCTTCAGGATTGAGGCACCATGTATCCGGATCAATGTCAGCGAATACTGGCTGCACCCCCTCCCATTTAAGAGAGCTCGCTGTAGCGATAAATGTGAACGGAGTTGTTACCGCTTCGACCGGTGTCTCAGAGTCGCTTTCGGCAATACCCAATGCTCTATACGCTACTTGCAGTGCGAGCGTACCGTTAGCAACCAACAGCAGGTTTTCTACGCCTAGGCGTGACTCTAGCCTTTGCGTTAACTCTTGTACGAGAACGCCGTTGTTAGTAAGCCACTGACGCTCGTATATGCCATCAATTAGCTTATCCAGCTTCTCACGATTTGGTAAGTAAGGCTTTACGACCGGAATCATGCTTTAACTCGCACCAAGTCAAGTAAATACTGGCCATAGCTATTCTTGCTCAATGCCAGCCCCTGTTCCTCCAACTGACCTTTACTCAGCCAACCGTTGTTAAATGCTATTTCTTCCAAGCACGCTATCTTGTAACCCTGCCTGTGTTCGATGGTCTGCACAAACTGGGATGCCTCGAGCAAACTCTCGTGAGTGCCGGTATCCAGCCAAGCAAAACCGCGCCCAAGAAGTTCTACACTCAGATCACCACGCTCCAGGTATGCCTGATTGACGCTAGTTATTTCCAGCTCGCCTCGATGCGATGGCTTTACCTGCTTTGCAATAGTTACCACGTCGTTGTCGTAAAAATAGAGGCCAGTTACAGCAAAATTGGATTTAGGATTTTCCGGCTTTTCTTCGATGGAAATGGCTTTGTTGTTTTCATCAAATGCAACGACGCCGAACCGCTCCGGATCCTTTACCTGGTATCCGAACACGGTAGCACCCGATATGCGAGCTGCCGCCTGTTTAAGCTTGGGAGAAAAGCCTTGGCCATAGAAAATATTATCGCCGAGCACTAGGCACACGCTGTCATTGCCAATAAAGCGTTCACCGATGATGAAAGCCTGAGCTAACCCGTCGGGGCTTGGCTGTGCAGCATAAGTGAGGTTCACGCCAAAGTTCCCGCCATCACCAAGCAGCTTTTCAAAGCTCGGGAGGTCTTCCGGAGTTGAGATGATCAGAATGTCGCGAATGCCTGCCAGCATGAGCACCGATAGCGGGTAATAGACCATCGGTTTGTCGTAAATCGGCAATAGCTGCTTGGACACACCTTTGGTGATTGGGTACAAACGGGTGCCGGAACCACCGGCGAGGATAATACCTTTCATGTTCTATACCTGCTGAAATCAGATTTGACCAAGGCGTTCACGTTGATAGCTGCCGTCCTGCACGCGGCGACACCAGTCCAAGTTGTCGAGATACCATTGAACCGTCTTGCGAATCCCAGACTCGAAGGTCTCTTCCGGTTGCCAGCCCAAGTCGCGCTTGATTTTGCTTGCATCTATGGCATAGCGGCGGTCGTGGCCAGGCCGGTCCTTAACAAAGCTGATCAACTCGCGATAGTTGCCTTGTTTGGGGCGAAGCTCATCCAAAATGCTACAGATACTTAGGACAACCTCGATGTTCTGCTTCTCGTTATGACCGCCAATGTTGTAGGTTTCACCGATCTTGCCGGAGCTAAGCACTTTGTACAGTGCCCGGGCGTGATCTTCCACGTAGAGCCAATCACGCACCTGGTCGCCTTTGCCATAGATAGGCAAGGCTTTGCCTTCCAACGCATTCAGAATAACCAGCGGAATCAATTTTTCCGGAAAGTGATAAGGGCCGTAGTTGTTACTGCAATTGGTAACCAGCACAGGAAAGCCGTAGGTGCGCTGCCAAGCCCTGACAAGGTGATCCGAGCTGGCTTTACTCGCGCTGTACGGACTACTGGGGGCGTAAGCTGTTGCCTCGGTGAATAGATGCTCCCCAGCGTCATTTGCTTCGGAAGGATGCGGCAGATCTCCGTACACTTCATCTGTACTTATGTGATGAAAGCGGAAACGACCTTTCCTATCTGCCGACAATGCCTGCCAATACTGGCGTGCCGCCTCAAGTAATGTGTAGGTGCCCACGATGTTGGTCTGTATGAACTCGGCGGGGCCATCAATGGAGCGATCTACATGGCTTTCTGCAGCAAGATGCATGATCGCATCAGGTTGATGCTCATTCAGCACTCGGTCCAGCGCCGCACGGTCGCAAATATCAACTTTTTCAAACGCATATCGACAGTCTCCGCTGACAGCGTCAAGCGACTCAAGGTTACCGGCATAGGTCAACTTGTCCAGATTGACCACACTGTCAGCGGTATTGCAGATGATGTGACGAATGACGGCGGAGCCTATAAAACCGGCACCTCCAGTAACAAGAATCTTCATTGCGTTCCTTCAAGCCTTCACAGATTGGATATACCAAGGCATCGCCAAATCGATACCAGCATTAATATCGAAGCTCGGACTGTAACCGAGTAGCCGCTCTGCTTTATCAATATCAGCCTGGGAATGGCGCACATCACCTGCACGAAAGTCTCGATAGTGCGGTTCATTCCCGACAAGCACACCGTTAGTGCCGAGGCTTTGCTTTATGGCGTTGAATAACTGATTCAGCGTGGTGCGGTCACCCACAGCGACGTTGTATACCTGATTACGCGCATCGGCAGATTGTGCTGTCGCAGCTAGCAGATTGGCTTGCACGGTATTGTCGATATAACAAAAGTCACGACTGGTTTCGCCATCGCCATTGATATAGACCAGCTCGCCCTGAATCATCGCAGCAGTCCATTTTGGTATTACCGCCGCATAGGCCCCATCGGGGTCCTGGCGTTTGCCAAATACGTTGAAGTAACGCAGCCCGATTGTATTGAAGCCGTAGGTTTTGGCGAATACGTCGGCATACAGCTCGTTCACGTACTTTGTGACTGCGTACGGGGACAGAGGCTTGCCAATCACATCTTCCACTTTTGGCAACCCCGCATGGTCGCCGTAGGTAGAGCTGCTGGCTGCGTAGGTAAAGCTGTCTACCTTAGCGTCGCGGGCCGCTACCAACATATTCAAGAAGCCATCAATGTTGGTGGCGTTGGTGGTGATTGGGTCATTGATGGAGCGTGGCACTGAACCAAGTGCTGCCTGGTGCAGGACGTAGTTCACGCCCTCGCACGCCTTGCGGCAGTCATCGAGGTTGCGGATGTCCCCTTCTATAAAGCGGAAGCGTGCCCATTGTTCGGCAGTCACAAGGGTCTGCACTTCATCCAGGTTGCGTTGGTAGCCGGTGGCAAAGTTGTCGAGACCAATGACGGTCTGATTCAGCTTGAGCAGGGTTTCCAGCAGGTTGGAACCGATAAAGCCGGCAACGCCGGTAACCAGCCAGGTCTTTGGGTCTTGAGGCAGCGTCTGCAGCAGTTCTTCGTAACGGGTCATGGTGTTGTTCCGTAAAAACGATCAAGCCGGTTCGGCCATCGCGCGAACCGGCTTTGGTATCTGGTTAAGGGCCGCGCTTACAGGCGCAGGTCTGACTGGCCCTCTGGCAGTACATACTTAAGGTCATACAGCACATGCTGCGGCTTGCCGAGCTGACGGTAGTCCTGTTCGCTCATGGCAGCGAACTGCTGGTGGGCTACTGCGAGCACAATGCCGTCGTAACTGCCCGGTTGGGGCTTGGCTATCGGGGTAATGCCATACTCGTGCTGCGCCTCTTCAGCTGACACCCAGGGGTCGTATACGTCGACCGCAATGTCGTATTCGGCCAGTTCGCGCACGATGTCGATCACCTTGGTATTACGCAGATCGGGGCAGTTCTCCTTGAAGGTCAAGCCCATGATCAGTACGCGGGCACCTTCTACGTGGATGCGCTTTTTAAGCATGCCCTTGACCAGCTGAGATACGACGTAAGCCCCCATGCTGTCATTCAGGCGGCGTCCGGCCAGGATGATTTCCGGGTGGTAGCCGATGGCCTGGGCCTTATGGGTGAGGTAATACGGGTCTACGCCAATGCAGTGACCACCCACCAGGCCGGGACGGAACGGCAGGAAGTTCCATTTGGTGCCGGCTGCCTTGAGCACGGCCTCGGTATCAATGCCCATCTTGTTGAAGATCACCGCAAGCTCGTTGATCAGGGCGATGTTCAGGTCACGCTGGGTATTTTCAATGACCTTGGCGGCTTCAGCGACCTTGATGCTGGTCGCCTTATGTGTGCCTGCGGTGATGATCTGGTTGTAGAGCGCATCCACAAGATCTGCCACTTCAGGGGTGGAACCGGATGTTACTTTCTTGATGGTGGTGACGCGGTGTTCCTTGTCGCCCGGGTTGATGCGTTCCGGGCTGTAACCTGCAAAGAAATCCTGGTTGAACACCAGGCCGGATACCCGTTCCAGCACCGGAATGCATTCTTCTTCCGTTGCGCCGGGGTAGACGGTGGACTCGTAGATGACAATGTCTCCGTGCTTAAGCGTTTTGCCGATGGTTTCCGACGCCTTGCGCAGGGGCGTCAGATCGGGTTGCTTGTGCTCATCAATGGGTGTGGGCACTGTGACGATATAGACGTTAGCCGCTTCAAGGTCGGCAGTATCGGCAGAATAGGAAAGCAAGCAGGCTTGCTTGAGCTCCTGATCGGAGACTTCCAGCGTGCTGTCATGGCCTTCGCGCAGGGCATTGATGCGCGATTGGTTGATATCGAAACCGATAACCGGGCGCTGCTTGCCAAACTCGACCGCCAGCGGCAAGCCAACGTAGCCGAGGCCGATGATCGCGAGTTTGATGTCTTCCAATTTATGCATGCTGTTATCCGTATTGCGTTGACTATATATAGAAGAAGAATCTGCGCACCGTCGCTGGCAACCGTTCGGCTGCGACCAACGGTGCAAGTGGGGCTACTCCACCGTGACCGACTTGGCCAGATTACGGGGCTTGTCTACATCCGTGCCCTTGATCAGGGCGACATGGTAGCTGAGTAGTTGCAGTGGAATGGTGTACAGAATCGGAGAAACAGTTTCGTACACCCAGGGCATGGCGATATGGGTGATGCCTTCGCCGTCATCAAGCGCGGCGCGTTCGCAGGCGAAGTTGATCAATTGCCCGCCGCGGGCGCGGACTTCCTGCAAGTTGGACTTGAGCTTCTCCAGCAGGCTGTCGCTGGGGGCGACGCTGACGACGGGCATGTCGTCGTCGACCAGGGCCAACGGGCCGTGTTTCAGCTCGCCGGCGGCGTAGGCTTCTGCGTGAATGTAGGAAATTTCCTTGAGCTTGAGCGCCCCTTCCATCGCGATGGGGTAATGCGGCCCGCGGCCCAGGAACAAGGCATGGTGCTTTGCCTGAAACTGCTTTGCCAGCTCGGCAATCGCCGGGGCCAGTTCCAGTGTGTCGCTGATGCGGGCCGGCAGGCTGCGCAAGGCACGCACATTGGCGGCGATGATTTCAGGGGCGCGCTCACGCACCTGGGCCAAGGCGGTGGTCAGCCACAGCAATGCGGTGAGTTGGGTGGTAAACGCCTTGGTGGAGGCCACACCAATTTCAGGGCCGGCATGGGTCAGCAACCGCCAGTCTGCCTCACGCACCAGGGAGCTGCCCGGCACGTTGCAAATCGCCAGGGTACCCAGGTATTGCTGCTCGCGGGCATAGCGCAACGCGGCCAGGGTATCGGCCGTTTCTCCGGATTGGGAGATGGCGATCAACAGGGTGCCCTCGGGCACACAGACCTGACGGTAACGGTATTCGCTGGCGACCTCGACCTGACAGGGCAAGCCGGTCTGCTCTTCGATCCAGTAGCGGGCAACCATACCGGCGTGATAGCTGGTGCCGCAGGCGACGATGTGAATATTGCGGATCAACGGCAGCTGGCTTTCAGCCCCGGGGCCCAGGGCGGCGGTGAGGACATGATCATCCGCGAGCAGGCCATCCAGCGTGTCGGCGATGGCGGCGGGCTGCTCAAAGATCTCCTTGAGCATAAAGTGCTGATACTCGCCCTTTTCCATGCTCAGGGCCGCGTGCTGGTATTGCTGCACGGCGTGCTGCACCGGCTGGTTCTGCCTGTTCCAGATCTGGCAGTCGTCACGGGTCAGGCGGGCGTGTTCGCCTTCATCCAGATAGATGAAGCGGTCGGTCACCTGCAGCAGCGCCAGGGGATCGGAGCCGATGTAATGCTCGCCGCTGCCAACGCCGATGACCAGCGGGCTGCCCATGCGGGCGCAATACAGGGTGTCGGGTTCATCCTGGTGGATGATGCCGAGGGCGAAGGCGCCGCGCAGTTCGGCCAGCGTGCAACGCAGAGCGCTGAGCATGTTCTGCTGACGGCCGTAGTGGTGAGCCAGCAGGTGGGCGACCACTTCGGTGTCGGTCTCGGAGGTGAATACGTAGCCAAGTTCCTGCAGCTGCAGGCGCAACGGGTGGTGATTCTCGATGATGCCGTTGTGGACGATAGCCAGACGGTCGGAACAATGCGGGTGGGCGTTCTGCTCACTGGCCTTGCCATGGGTTGCCCAGCGGGTATGGGCGATGCCCAGTTGGCCCGTGAGCGGTTGCCGGGCAAGCCGCTGTTCAAGCTCGGCGACCTTGCCGGTGGAGCGGGCACGATTCACCGCTCCGGCAGCATCCAGCGCGGCGATGCCGGCCGAGTCGTAACCGCGATACTCCAGCCGCCGCAACCCTTCCAACAATACCGGGGTCAGATCACGCGTGGCGATGCCACCAACAATTCCGCACATACCGTCAATCTTCCTTTGCAAGACTCGTGTCCCGTCACGAGGGGCAGTCGATTGCCGTTCGAGCAAAGCGCAACCGCATGGTTCATCGCTGACTGCCGACTAGCACAGGCAAACCCTGAAAACCGCGATTGGCTCACATCTTCAGGGTCATCCTGAAGTCGCCTGAACACGTCTGGCATGCGTCTCGAAGCAGCTAAATAGATGGCTTATTGCCACCAGCTTTTGACGAGAGGCGGGATCATAACCAGTGAGTCAAAGATGGTGCAAGCAACATTTTGACGCTGGTTTGCGCCGGGATTCTAACAGTCAAAACGTATGTTCGGGCAATAATACAAATGGATTATCGAGAATGATTCGCACGCAGGGTACGTCGAATGGTTGAGGGGCTGTCGTTGCGGAGGGGGCGGCCACGACATGTCGTGGCCCTACAGCGGGCGGTGGATGTTTTTCTGCGACGCCGTGATGTGTCTTGCACCAGCCGTAGGGACGCGACATGTCGCGTCCGTGGTGGCTGACCCAGGGTCAGTCTGCAATCACAACGTTCAGCGACCGGTCCTGCGCTTTGGCATCAGCCCGCAGCTGCGCGGCCAACTCGGCTTTGGCTGCTGCGTCTCCGTGAACCAGACGCACTTCGCGCGGTGCAACCGGAATGTCGCGCACAAAGGCTACCAGCCCGGCCTGATCGGCATGGGCGGAATAGCCTCCCAGTGAATGAACACCGGCGCGGATGGTGTAACGCTGACCGTCGAGTTCAACATACCCACCGGCGGGGCCGTATTGCTGGATGGCGTGTCCGGGTGTGCCTTTGGCCTGGTAGCCGACAAACACGACGTTGTGCCGTACATCACCCAGCATGGCCTTGAGGTAGTTGACCACACGGCCGGCATTGCACATGCCGCTGCCGGTAATCACCACGGCCGGCTGGCGGGTGCTGACCAGCCGGTTAAGCATCCGCTGGTGCTGGGCATGCGTCTGCACCTTAAGCAGTTGATCAAAGCCGAGCGGTCGCCGGCCGGCGGCAAGACGTGCCTGCCCTTCTGCGCTCCAGCTCTGACGCAGCTCGCGGTACAGGGCGGTAAAACGCCCGGCCAGCGGCGCATCCAGAATGACGGGGATCTGCTGCCACTCGGGGTTGTCATGCATGATGCCTTCGAGTTCATAGAGCAGCTCCTGCGTACGGCCAATGCTGAAGGCCGGCACGATCACGGTACCGCCATCGGCCAGCGCCTGTTCCAGCACCCGCTGCAGGCGGGCACGCCGGGTGGCGCGATCTTCGTGCAGGCGGTCGCCGTAGGTGCTTTCCAGTATCAGCAAATCGGCGCGCTCGGGTGGCTGGGGCGGTTCGAGCAGGGGTGCGCCGGCGGCACCAAGATCGCCGGAGAAGACCACACGTTGGCTGCGCTGTTCCGGCGGATAGTCGATATCGATTTCAACATAGGCCGACCCGAGAATATGCCCGGCCGGCTGGAAACGCACTCGGCAGGTGAGGTCCTCCCGGGTGATGAGGTTGACCCACTGCCCGTAGGCGTGCCCCTGGAGTAACGCGGAGACGGCGGCGACATAGCGCGAGGCCAGCGCAGCATCCGGGCGCACGCCAACCCGGAAGGCATCCTCCAGTACGGCAGGCAGCAGCAACGCCGAGGCGTCGGTAGCATGAACGGCCTGATCAAAACCGGCTGCCAGCAACCAGGGCAAGCGCCCCACGTGATCAACATGGACGTGGGTGAGCAGCAGTGCATGTACCGAGTCGAGGGGGAACTCGATGGCGAGCTGATCCTGGCCGGCACCGGCGCCGGAGGTTTCAGCGCCCTGGAATAGGCCGCAGTCGATCAGCAGGCTGTCGGCGGGCGTCATCCAAAGCTGGTGGCAGGATCCGGTCACGCCATTGACCGCGCCATGGTGCTGCACCCGCGGATAAGGGTGTTGGTTCATCAGCAAATTCCTTTTGCCTGGTTGTTATTGTCTATTGCCGCAATCCGGCGGCGTATTGCATGCCCCGGATCATAAACGGATATGCCGGGCGATTCGGCGAACCCGGTCACGACGTGTGGCGAGCCTTGAGGACGCAGGTAGTGTCGGTGATTGGCATGATGCGGTTTGATGTGTAACCCATGTGCCCGGTTAGTACCCGGGGTCGCTGGATCCCCGCCTTCGCGGGGATGAGAGGAAAAGATGGGAGTGACGGGGTGAGCTAGATCAGTACATCCAGCTCGTCTTGATCGATCAGGCCGCTCAGTTCACTGAGCTTCGCCCGTTCGGCGGAGCGGCTGTTGAGTTTGGCGACGGCGGCTTCTGGCAGGTCGGTAATGCGAATGACGCCACGCTGCAACAGGACTTCGATCAGGTCTTCCAGCACCCGGATCATGTCGGCGTCGCTACCTTGAAGACGTTGCAGGCTTTCCTTCATCGAGCGGCCCTGCTGCCACTCCATCAGTTCCCTTGCGTCATCGGCCAGCCATTCGGAGAAGCCGTTGCCGGCCTCGCTGGAAATCGCGCTGATTGCGCCATCGGTGTCACGCTTGACGTACATGCACTCCCCTTCTGCCGGAGGCTGGATTGATACAGCGACTATAGAACAAGGGCCGACACCGGTCACCCGATGTCGGCCCCTGGCCCTTGCTTTTACTGACGCTTAGACAATCAGGCTCGGATCCGGGCCTGCCAGCATGCTGTTGATGTCAGACACACTGAGCCCCTTGACCAGAATCACCTGATCGGCACCGCTGGCAATATCGCCTGTGCTGCTGATATTGAGCTGGGCACTCGCGACGCCATCAACCGAGGCGCTGGTGACCTGCAGATAGTCAGCAATTTCAGAGGGAGTGATATCGCCCAGCAGCGAGCTGAGGTCAAGCACGTCGGTCCCGAGGGAGAAGTCCATGACCATGTCGACTGCCGGGGTGCCAACCGCGCCGGCATCACCGCTCTGCCAGACGAAGGTGTCAGAGCCGAGGCCGCCGTAGAGGATGTCATTGCCCTGACCACCGATCAGCACGTCGTCGCCGGCACCGGCCATCAGCAGGTCGTTACCAGCACCAGCAGTGATGGTATCGGCCCCGCCTTGTGTGGTGGTCTGGTCATAGAAGTCCAGCGGGTTGGCCCGCAGCAGTGCGATAACTTCTTCGGTGCTGGGCGCATGGCCGAGGGTATCAGTCAGGTAATCAACAACGCCCTGATAGCCCATACCGGCGTAGTCGGTACCCAGGCTGTCCGAGCTGACGGTGTCGCCATAGATGATGTCATCACCGGCTGTACCGACCAGGGTGTCATCACCAACCTTCGGTACCACGGTCACGCTGCTGTCCAGAGCCAGCTCCAGATCCTCTGCGGTATCGACGTTTTGAACCTCGCCGACCGGCCCTCTGATCCGCCACCCATCGATCCAAACCGAGTCATTGCCTGTGTTATTGGTGTTGTCGAAGAAGCGGAGGTAGTCCGTATTACTGCCGTCACCAATGCCAATGGCATTGACCTTGACGCTGTAGGACTGCCCCACCAGCGAGGCCATGGCGCTTACTGCATCAGCCAGATCCCAGTACTGAGTGCTGTTGCCACTGCCGCCATCGGTCGGGTTACCGCTGCTGTTCAGATGGAATGTCGGGTTACCATCGGTCAGGAACAGCGCCAGGTTTTCAAAGTCAGGCGTACCGGGGGTCTGGGTATCGAACCAGCTCTTGGCTGCGCGCAGCACAGCCTCGTAGTTGGTGCCGCCCATATCGGTAGAGCCCGAGTAAGCTGCCAGACCGGAAATTGCCAGCAGCAAAGCATTGAGCTGAGCCGGGCTGTTCAGTGAGTAGCTGGTTTCCTGGCCGACATCGCCACCGAAGGTGATCAGCCGGACGTTCACCACACCACCATGCGAGCCGAGGTCGTTGACCAGTTTGGTGAGCGATTCTTTCATCAACTCCAGTCGGCTCTTGCCCTCGGTACCGGAGTCATCAGTCATGCTCGCAGACAGGTCAACCATCAGGGCAATGTTGTAGTCATCTGGCACAACGACGCTGTAAGAGCCTTCAACATCACCGATGATAATGTCGTTGCCGCGCCCGGCGTTGAGGGTGTCATCTTCGGCGGTACCAACAATCAGCTGGTCAACCGCAGGAGAATTCACGTCCACGCTGAACTGGGCATCGTCGGTGTCACCATCGGCATCGACAATCTCGACGCCAAAGTCCAGATGGGTGTCAGCCGGCAGCAATGCGGTTTCGATATCCATCGAAGCCAGACGAATCTCATCACCATTGGTGCTGTCAAAGCCACCCTGGTGCTTGATGGTGACGCCATAGAAACCATCGATATTCAGATCATCGGCACTGATCAGAATCGTCGGTGAGGTGTCGGTCAGCGCGATGTCATTCAACGTGGCGATCACGTCACCGTTTTCATCCAGCACATCGATGCTGATTTTGGCGTCATCGCCGCCGCCATTAAAGTTGAACGTCAGGATGGCTGAGTCGACCATCTTGGTCGCGTCAGCCGCCGGCAAGCTTGCGGTACCGGTGGCGTCAAAGAACGCCAGCGTCAGTGTTTCGCCAATTGAGAACAGGTTGTTGTCAGAGCCAATGCCCTGATTGCCCCAGTTCACCTGATCGGTGCTGCCGTTTTTGGTCGCGGTAAAGCGAATGTCGGTCGCGCCGTCGTAGTCATCGATGACCTGCGATGCCCACAGGGTAGTCGCGATACCGCCGTTGACACTGGTAAATACCACGCCTTCCGAGCCGGTTGGCTTGGGGGTGACCAGATCAAATTGGTAAGTACCATCCACCTTCATGAACAGGGTGAAGTAAGTGTAGCTGTCGGTACCGTCGGCATAACTGACGGTTAGCAACTCACCCTGATACTCGCCGGCGTTGTAGACGTCTTCGCGCACTGCAGTGAATGCCTCACCCAGGCCAGCAGCATCGAAGCTCAGATTGATGCCGCTTTCCAGGTCGGATGCAACATCCGACAGGCCATCGGCACCACCGCTATAAGACCAGTTGCCGACGGTAACACCAGCCTCATTCGAGGTAGTCATATCGTCTACTGCAGAGATCAGGGGCACTGTGTCATACACACGGATGTTGACCAGTACCGGATCTGCGGTATTGGTGCCGTCAGTGGCGGTGTAGTAGAAACTGTCGGTCAGATACGGATCGGCAAGCGGGTGATCCAGCACCGGCGCGTCATAGGTGAACTCGCCGTTGGCATAGACGGTAACCGTGCCACCCAGCGCGGTGGTCAACACAGCACCAGTCGAGCCGACGGCTGTACCGCCAGTGCCATCTGCATTGTTGGACACGCTCGATACGCTGCGGCCAGCCGGATCATTGAACAGGACGCCATTGATAGTGCCATCGGCGTCTGTATCCAGAGTGCTGCCCTCGGTGACCCCATACTGATCGGTGGTGCCACCAGAGAAGGAGTCGTTGTCTTCGATCAGACCGGTAACGCTGGTGGTGGAGCCCAGATCCGCGCCGCTGGCCGAGGTCAGGGTCATGGTCAGATCTTCAAAGCTGCCCGCGCCACCTTCGAACAGGCTGTCATCAAAGGTCGGAATGGTGATGCTGCCGGTAGTGCTGCCTGCCGGAATAACCACGCTACCGGAGTAGACGATGGGCGAAGCCAGGTCACCCGCCTCGGCGCTGCCGTTCAGGGTCATCGTCCAGTTGACGGTCACGTCCTCATCGGACGCGCCGCTCATGGTGATGCCGAAGACCAGGTCTCCGCCTTCGACGATCTGTGCACCTACGCCCTGCACTTCGTCGAGGTTAACGACCGGAGTGCCTTCGTTGTCTTCAATCAGACCGGTAACACTGGTGGTGCTGCCCAGATCCGCGCCACTGGCCGAAGTCAGGGTCATGGTCAGATCTTCAAAGCTGCCCGCGCCGCCTTCGAACAGGCTGTCATCAAAGGTCGGAATGGTGATGCTGCCGGTAGTGCTGCCTGCCGGAATAACCACGCTGCCGGAGTAAACGATTGGCGAGGTCAGGTCACCGGCCTCGGCACTGCCGTTCAGGGTCATCGACCAGTTGACGGTCACGTCTTCATCGGACGTACCGCTCATGGTGATGCCGAAGACCAGATCGCCGCCTTCAACGATCTGTGCACCGATACCATCAGCCTGATCCAGGTTAACGACCGGAGTGCCTTCGTTGTCTTCAATCAGACCGGTAACACTGGTGGTGCTGCCCAGATCCGCGCCACTGGCCGAAGTCAGGGTCATGGTCAGATCTTCAAAGCTGCCCGCACCGCCTTCGAACAGGCTGTCATCAAAGGTCGGAATGGTGATGCTGCCGGTTGTGCTGCCTGCCGGAATAACCACGCTGCCGGTGTAGACAACCGGATCAGTCAAATCGCCTGCTTCGGCGCTGCCGTTCAGGGTCATGGACCAGTTGACGGTCACGTCCTCATCCGAAGCACCGCTCATGGTGATGCCGAACACCAGATCACCGCCTTCGACAATCTGTGCACCGATACCATCAGCCTGATCCAGGTTAACGACCGGAGTGCCTTCGTTGTCTTCAATCAGACCGGTAACGCTGGTGGTGCTGCCCAGATCCGCGCCGCTGGCCGAGGTCAGGGTCATGGTCAGGTCTTCAAAGCTGCCTGCGCCACCTTCGAATACAGTGTCGTCAAAGGTCGGAATGGTGATGCTGCCGGTGGTGCTGCCTGCCGGAATAACCACGCTGCCGGTGTAGACAACCGGATCAGTCAAATCGCCTGCTTCGGCACTGCCGTTCAGGGTCATCGTCCAGTTGACGGTCACGTCCTCATCGGACGCACCGCTCATGGTGATGCCGAAGACCAGATCGCCGCCTTCGACAATCTGTGCACCGATACCATCAGCCTGATCCAGGT